>Ga0066180_10000208_pt1 | contig 12081 bp, 13 predicted proteins | sample LauGreSBDMM110SN_4_FD_59338 | JGI IMG/M metagenome (GOLD analysis project Ga0066180, IMG submission 59338) | Freshwater lake microbial communities from Lake Michigan, USA - Su13.BD.MM110.SN (version 2) (version 3) | ecosystem: Environmental > Aquatic > Freshwater > Lake | place: Lake Michigan... | reverse complement strand
AAACACATCCATATTAGTTATATTGGTTTTCTTATTGTTCGTTGGTGGAGATACAAAAGGAATATCTTTCATGGCTAAAAATGGAGTAGAAATATTCTTTGTTAACTCATTAAATAATAATGGGTCTTTGATTGTTTCTGGAATGAATGTATTTTGAACAGGAAAAGAAAGAGGCATTTCTCGTTTCGGAAGGGAAGAAAAGCCGAGAACATCTATCTTACTAGAGATAGGTTCTTTCATCAGAACATTATCTATGAAAGGAGCTATTTTATAAGTATTTATAAAGTGAGGCATTGCTGCATTAGAAATAGGATTTTCTACAAGAGTGTTTTTACTCTTTTCATGTAACGTAAGAGAATCCATAAAAGGTGAAATCCGATAAGAAATATTGATTGAGGGAAAAATTTCTGGATTGTCCTTTATCTTGGAATAGGGTCGTTCGGAAAAGGGAAAAGAAAGAGGTAATTCAGTTTTTGATACTGAACGTGATGTTAGTGTATTATATGTAGACTGTACGATAGACACAGGAACATTCTCCATAAAAGGTGAAATCCGATAAGAAAGATTCAAGAGATTATCTAAAGGGTTTTCTCCAATATTGGAAAGAACAGGTGGTGAAGATATTTGAATGGGTATATTGGTTGAAAGATTATATTGTATTTGAAATACTTCTTCCTCCATTTTTTTAGGTCGTAATGTAAAAAAAGGTTCTATTAAATGAGTGGGCACAAGAAAAATATTCAGATCGTCATCTGTATTTTCATTTTTTTCGTATTCTAAATGATCATATACAATAGGCATAACGATCGTATTTAAATGGGGTATCTCAAAAACGAACTCTTCTTCTCTAGGAGATGGATTAGAAAAGGTTGGTGTCACGACTATAGGAACTGTAGATGGTAAATATTCTACAGGATTTTCGGTTCGTTTTTCTTTCGGTATAAACGTTTTGACATTTCTTGTAAAAGAGGAATTTGTTTTTTTCGTAAAAAACATATATGATTATGATATGTTTTTTCTTATTTCTAAAAACCAAATGGGATGGTAAAAATCTCTTTTCCACCGAGTCCACCCCATTTTTGAATATAATGATTTTCTACATCTTTTCGTTGAGATTCCCATAAAGCCAGTTCATCTTTATTTTTTATAGTATTTGAAGCTTCATTATGTAAAACGTTTGTATTTTCTAATTGTATTGTTCGGTAAAGAGATAACTCCATACGGCGATAATAATCGTTATCTAAATAGTATCCAGTTTGTTGTGCTTTAGGCCAAGAAAGATCTCCCCATTCACCTATTTCTTTCACACATCTTGATGAATAAGCACAAAACACATCATAATGAGTAAAAATAACAGACCATTTTACATTCTTACTTATGAGTTCATCTGCTTTTTCTAATAATCTAAAAGCGGTATCATCTCCAATTTCCCCATCATTGTGCATAAAACAGTAGTAATCATAATCGTTTTTCAGAGCATAATCTCTCATTTCATTTTGTGTTTCACAAAAAGTATAACGGCGTTCTTTTGTAATTACTGTGAACTGTTTTGTATCAATTGGTATTGGACCCTTAGAATTATTAAAAATGAAGTAATCGTCAAATAATCCTACTGGAACAGAACCAATTGCTTTTTCTAAAAGATGGAAATTATTTACTACTGGAATAAAAATAAATTTTTTTGTCATTTACTTATATGATATTTTGTTTTTTTTTAAATTCTTTTGAATAAAGTTTTTCGCAAAAAAAATTGAATTTTCCATAAAAAAAATTCAAAAATATATAAAAGTATAATCATATAGAACGGAAATGTCAGAAGAAATGAAAGAGTTGTTTCCTAAAGAAGTCGTTGAATCAGATGAAGAAACAGAAACTGTAGTTACTGAAGAAGATGATGAACAAGAAGATTTTACATCTGATGACGATTCCGAAGAACCAAAAGACGATGAATCTCTACCAGATATAACGGATTTAAATTTGGAAGAGAAAGAACGAGATCCAGAAAATGATTCAGTAGATGATGATGATGAGGATGAAGATGAAACACCCTTTCAACGTTTAGAACATCCTATGATTTCTTATAACCTAGAAGCAATTCATCCAGAAATTCGTGCATGTAATTATCAAGAAATTATGGCACTTTCCAAAGTCACAAGAGATGAAAAAGGAAAAATCATTGATCCTTTACATACTACATTGCCTTTTCTTACCAAATATGAAAAAGCACGTATAATCGGTACACGTGCAGAACAAATAGATTTAGGTTCTCCACCTTTTGTCTCCGTAGGAGATCATATTATTCAGGGTAGAACGATTGCGATGATGGAATTTGATGAAAAAAAAATACCTTTTATTCTTGCTAGACCATTACCTAATGGTGGAATTGAATATTGGCGTGTAGACGATTTAGAATATCTTTAACTTTCTTGACAAAAAAAACATGGAACAAAAATATAAATAAACACAACTTAATGAGATCCTGAATGGGTTTTCCAAGTATAATCACATGCCATACAACGATACAAATATAACATTTTTTTATCATCATATCTTAAATAAATCACTTCGGTATCTTCTTTTTTTTCCGCGGTTTTACATTGATCATTTGGACAAGGAATAAAGAGTCGTGGAAGAGTTGGATCATATTTAGTAAATTTATGAATAACATTTTCATAAGAAATATTATTTGATTCCGCACGATATTGTGTTTCTAATATGCATAAACCTTTATTACTAATAGAAGTATCTTGATGACTACATACGCGACAAAAATAAATTAAATTTTCATCTTCACTTATACTATGATAGTATTTGTTGTCACATTGTGGGCAAAAACGAATGGTTTGTGCTGTACTCATAATTGTATTATAATCTATAAAACGTATATTATAATGTTTCTATATATTTTTTTCAATTTTTTTAAAAAAGAAAAAAAGAAAAAAAGATTGGAGAAAAAGAAAAAATCCTTTTTCTGAAAAAATTGAATTTCTGGAACCACTTAAAGTTATTTCATTTCCAATATATATACACCCATTAACTGAAATCATGTGGAAACATTTGGAGCCCTTTTTGACAGACCATGTGATACCTAAAGATAGTCCATTAGACACAACACATACCGAATTTAGTAAATTTTCTAGTCGTAAATTTCATATACCAGAAGAGACTCATGAAGAGTTTTTACGTTTATATAATACAGATATCTTGAAACCAAATAAATGTCATCATCTTATTGAACGACAATTGATTGAAAAAGGAAAACAAGCAGGTCCTATTTTAATTGATATAGATTTACGATTACCTTCCACTCAAACAGAACGTTGTTATCAGAAATCACATATGGAAGATCTTGTACAACTTTATTTAGATTATCTTTCTCGGCTCTTTGAAATGGATGAAGATGTACATTTCTTAGTGATTGTCCAAGAAAAACCATCCCCTAGAATGGAAATCAAAGAAAGTGGAAATACAATGAAAGATGGTCTTCATATGATTCTAAGTGTTTCGGTTGAAAAACGATGTCAACAATGGATTCGTAAAAAAATCCTATCCCATTTACCTACTCTTTGGAAAGATATTCCAATCACCAATACATGGGAAGATGTCTTGGATGATTCTATTACTAATGGTAGTAATGGTTGGCTCTTACCGAATTCTAAAAAAAGAGATGATGTTTCTCATTATGAAGTTTCTCTCGTTTGGGATGTTCATTATGATAGTGATTTATCAGAATGGAAAAAACATCTAACCTATGATGCAAAAATCCATCCTCGTGATTCTTTCCTTTCTAAACATTACAAAGAATTAAGTCCCAGATACAAAAACCGTCCCAAAATGTCTTTATTGAAAGAATCAATGGAACAAGAAATTTCACAATTAGATAAAATCATTCCAGAAAAAACAAATCATGTACCTGTTTTTGATAAAGGTGTTGGAATATATATTCCTATGGAAGTCATACTAAGTATTTCTAATCAAGAAGAATTAAATAGTTGCTTTGACAATTATATTGATTCTTTATCTATTGTACAACATGATCTGAGAGAAGTATATGAATATGCAAATATTTTACCAATCACTTATTTCGGTCCAGGTTCTTATAATAAATGGATACGTATGGGATTTGCCTTTCGGAATACACACCCTAGTCTTCTCATTGCATGGATTAAAATCAGTTCAAAATCAAGTTCTTTTCATTTTAGTGATATTCCCAAAATGGTAGAAACATGGAATGATTTTTCTAGTAATATACAAGAAGGAGTAACAAAATATTCTCTTATTTATTGGGCGAAAAACGATGCACCAGAAGATTATGTAAAAGTAAGAGAAAGTACGATTGATTTTCATTTAGATCAATCGATTGATACGATTACGATTGAACAAATCAATAATCCTAAGAAAAAACACGCAAAAGGATCCAGTGATTTTGATATTGCCTCTGTTTTATATCAATTAAAAAAGGGTGAATATATTGCCTGTAGTATTAAACTAAACGATTGGTATCGTTTTACAAACCATAAATGGTCAAAAAATGATTGCGGAACCACTTTACGAAAAGCGATTTCTACCGAACTTCGTATGTTATATCATCAGAAAGCAAGAGTTTTATCTTCTAGAGCTATGGCTATTAAAACACCAGACGGTGAAATTGATATTGAGAATGACGAATACAAACTTATAATGGGACGGGCCAATAAAGTGTTAGACATTGCTATGGCATTAGGTTCCACAAAAGATAAAGATAATATTATGAAAGAAGCCAGAGAATTATTTTATGATCCAGATTTTCTAGAAAAATTAGATAAGAAATGTCATTTATTATGTATGGAGAATGGGGTCATTGATTTCCAAGAGAGAGTATTTCGTAAAGGATATCCGGAAGATTTTCTTTCCAAATGTACCAAAGTAAAATATATTCCGATTGATGAACTCGTACATCGTCCAATTATGGATGAAATTGAAGATTATATGCGGAAATTATTTCCAGTGGAAGAATTATGTCAATATATGTGGGATCATTTGTGTTCTGTTTTAAGGGGTGATTCATGTTCTTTAAATACATGTTTACATTATTATACAGGTATTGGACAAAATGGAAAATCTATTCTAGTGAAACTCATGCAAAAAGTATTAGGAGATTATGCAGCAGAATTAGATGTAGCTTATTTTACAAACGAAAGACCAAAACGTGGTCAAAGTACACCAGAAGTATTTAATCTTTTAAATACTCGTTTTGCAGTAACCGCCGAACCATCGGAAGGAGACCGATTAAATGAAGGTCCCATGAAACAATTAATTGGTAGTGATGAAATGTCTTGTAGACCATTATATGGACAATTGATTACGTTTACACCACAAGCGAATTGTGTGATTATGGCCAATCATTTTCTAGATATTAAAAGTCGCGATCATGGAACATGGCGTCGTATTCGTGTGATTGATTTTATGTCACTCTTTACAGATAATCCAGTTCAAGGTGATAAAGACAAACCTTATCAATTTAAAAAAAAGGACAATTTTGATAAAAAATTTGAAATATGGGTTCCTATCTTCTTATCTATGTTAATCAATCGTGTATACATCACAGAAGGGAAAGTGACTATATGTGATTGGGTTGAAAATGCTAGTAATAAATACAAACGTAAGAAAGATTATATTGCAGAATTTATGGATCAATATTTAGAAACAGATCCAAAATCTACTCTCAAGAAAACAGAAGTGAATTTACGATTTACCGATTGGTATGTTTCTGAATTTGGTGGTCGTGCTACTGGGAAAACACAAGAATTACATGGTTCTCTAGACAAAATGTATGGAGAATGTAAAGCCGGTGTGGGTTGGACAGGAGTCAAAATAAAATCTAGAACCGATTATTCAGATATTCAAACAATTACAACAACAGATTCACTTTCAGACGATTTTGATCTTGGAAAACCGATCACTTTTTAATAAGGAACAAAAATATTGGGAACATAATGAAGTGGAATAAAAGTATAATCAACATTAAATTCATTGTCTGGACGTTGAAATACATTTCCAATAATCGTTTCTACACAAAAAGTATATACTTTGGCTAAAAAAACTTCTATACTGTAAATCACATAAGGATAAATGATAAGTAAAAGAAAAACAATGATTTTCCATTGATAAGAATATTTTTTTTCTAGAACTATCATGACAAAATAAATGAGAGAAAAGATAAAATAAATCCAAAATAAATAAAAAATAGCCGTATTAAGAGAATGAATTTGTTGTGTTTTATATAAATATTTACTACCTTGTGTAGAATATTGTTTTTCTAAATAGGTATTTTGTGATTTGGCTAGTTCTATTAATTTGTCATTTGCCATGATTATATATCTTTCTCTTAGATATACAATCGTTTCTCTTAGATTTAACTACGGTATACTGTATAAATTTTGGGATAATCTCCTGATCTTAAAGATGTAAATCCTTCACAACGATTGTTTCCAAAGGTGGTCCCAGCTGGACAACAAGCATTACCAATACACGCATTCCCAAAAGCATTATTCAATAAATCGGTTAAATCTCCTAAATCACCAGAAAAATTATTGATTTTTGCTTTTTGTGTCTCAATGTCTTCTTTTTCTGTTGGTGGTGGTAACTTTAATTTATTAAAATCCATAGGATCTCTTTCTTGAATACTTACCCAAGTAAAAAAAACATAGATAATGCTACCACTAAATAATGCAATAAAAGCAAAATCAAAAAGGAAAGAAGGAATAATAGGAAACATATTTTTCAAAATGACTAAAGCAAAACAAATAATGAAAGTTAATAAAACGATCATTCCCATTCTCCAATAGGCATTCCTTCTTAAAGTATCACTTTTTGAAAATGCATCATTACGTGTTTTTGTATAATAAAGAGGATTGATTATATTTGCCTTTAAACTCAAACGTTTTTGTTCATTTGATAAGTTTTTTGATACATCATAATGAGGATCAATTATTTCACTATACAAATTATAAGTATTATCAGGTGTTAACAAACCGCTGGTCGTAAATCCTTCTTTTATTGTAAATTTTTCAACAATCGATATACTATTACTTGGTATGGACATATATATTATTATAGCTTTTTATTTTTTATCATATTCTTTTATAACACAAGTTGTTACTAGAATCATAAGCAAATCCAGGACCACAACATTCTGCTCCTTTACAAGTAGGACTAGCAGCCACTACATTTCTATTTGGTAAATTTATATTTCCACTCATATCTTGTACCTGTAATAAAGCATTGTCATTTAATTTATCAAAATAAATAGAATCACGAGATAAAATATCCATATACATAAAGAAAACAGATAGAATACCACATACGATTCCTACAATAATGAGTATTTCAATGATTTGATTTTTGATTCCAAATGTACTTTTTAACCAAAAGAGACAAAAACAAAATAAACAAGTTAATACAATGACTAAAACCATTAATATATATTGCTTTTGTTTGTCACGATAACTTGTATTTAATTGTATCATACGATTTGCATTATCTTTTTGTTCATAAAGTTGTGCCTTTTTTGATTCAATCCGTGATAATTCTAGTGATGTAATATTTTTCACATTTGATTGATAATTACTATATTTTTGATAATCTGAATCTTCTATGATATTTATATTTTCTTCTGAAGTTACGGTATATATTTGATTTGTCCACGCTCCTCCTAAAGCTGGACAATTTTCAGTACTACCATATCGTTGTGCACCATTAACGTCATTACCAGTCCAACATTGTCCACCATATTGAAGACCAAATACAGAAGCTCCTCTGTTTTTAGCTATTTGGCCACATTCTTCTACCGATTTCACGTTATGATTATAATCAGGTATTGCTCTTACACCATCGTCTTTATAACAACCTTGATAGACATAATTTTCTTGCGCCATATTTATTTCTATATAATATACAATATTTTTATTATTTCCACATCAATGAAAAACAACTAACAATCAATACTGTAGTGCTTATTCTCCCCATAATATAAATATTGTTTTGATAAAATAAAATCGGGATATAAAATCGGGATATAAAATCTTCATTGATATTTTTAGTTTATGTGGTAAGATTATTTTTTACTTCATCCGCATTATTTATCAAATCACTAATTTTTTGTATTGTGTTTCGTCTGATTCAAATACGCCATTATACCTACGTTCTTTTCTTATACCTTAGATTTTCTCATTCTTTTTTCTACTAAAGATAAATATTATTTCTTTTGTAAAACTAAAAAAGTTAAAATAAGAATGGTTGTGATTGTAAACATTCCAATGATATATGTGTTGTTCTGTTGATAAATCATTTCATTAATATCTTTCTTCACTGCTTCTTTCAAGGTTTTTGTTTGTGTGAATTCTACGTTACCACTTGGATCATGATATAAGGGGAAAGTACCTGAAAGATCACTATACACCTGTTTATATTGTATTATATTTCTACTTATATCTTCTGATTTTTTATCTAAATTGTGCATTAACGGTATTTGATGACTCATGGTACTCAGTGAAAATGCTTCTTTATAAGAAGTAACAGGGTTTTTAAAAAATTCACGTCCTTGCATTATATATTATAGATGTATAAACAAAAAGTATAATAACGAAGTGGCTAAAACAGTCCAAAATAAGGTAGTATATACGGAATTTTGTAATTCTAATGAAGTATCATCTTTTTTGGAATTATAAAGGAAATCCATTTTACGGTCTAAATCACTACGGGTCGCCATAATATTTCCATGTGTCGTAATTAAGGAATTGTATGCATTAGAATAATTGCTATTATCCCAATCTAAATCACTTATATCTTGATAAAAATTAGAACTCGTTTGACCAAGATATGCTCCATAAATAAGATCATTTAAAATAGCTCCATAAGTGTATCCTTTATTTACTAAAGTGTTACCTTGATACGCAGTTTCTAATAAGCTTCCTGATAAAACTTTTGTGGTACCTGCATAATCTTTGTAATTTTCTCCACTGACGGTATAACAAACTTTTCTTGTGGTTAAAGACCCTAATTTATAGTAATGATTAGCACAATCTTGTAACAATTGTGATTTTGCAGCGTTACTTATAGTATTTCCTAATCTTTCACTAAAAACATGGAATTGACTCATATTCTATTCTATATCATTATTTTTTTTGTGTTTCACGATAGATTTGTATACCTAAAAAAAGAGTCCCTATTAATAAATTGATGGTTTGAAACCACCCTCTGGTATACAGATTTTCAGAATCCCTAAACATACCTTCATTGCGATTAAAATCCGGATATCTATTAAAATAATCACAATTCTTTTTTATATACTCATTGTTTTTATCATCCTCGGTAGCAATACGACACACAAATTCATTTGAATTAAAATATCTTTCAGGGTAAGGATTAGAAAAAGGATTACTCATGTATACTCTCACTAAATATATTCCTGATTCTTATCAACAAAATTAATCTCTTTTCACACAATATAAAAGAAATGAAAATCCCTACTTTTCAATCCATTTCTCCTTTAGAAATTGTATTAATTCTTCTTTTTGTGATGTATTTGATATTTCCAGTTCCAGTTCCTGAATTGTTTTTACCTTATATTCAATCTAATTTAGGAATGGTTTGTATTATTCTTCTAACTATTTATTTGGTTTTATATACAACTCCTATTCTTGCAGTGTTAAGTTTATTTATTGCTTATGAATTGTTTCGTAGAAGTAATAATCAAAGTTCCCCTATTCCTATAAGTACGAATACGGTTTCACAATATAAACGTGATACGCAAATGAAAAAACTAAATCCACCAAAAACGGTTACTTTAGAAGAAGAAATGGTAGCACAAATGGCACCCCTAGGTGTAGGAAGTTCTATTGAATATACCGATAGTTCCTTCAAACCTATTGCAGATAAAATATTAGGTGGTTCATTGACTTAATTAGTTTGTATAGGTGCAACCCAACCCATGAACCAAAGAAGGATAATGACCTATTTTATAACTAACTTTTCCAAAATCTAAGTTATCACCAAAACTAATTTTAGCATTAAAAGCAACCATATTTGATAAAACTGAAAAAACAAAAATAATAATAAAATATAATCCTAAATTTGCCATTAAAATTCGTTGGTCTAACCTTAATTTTTTTCCTTTTGCTTTATTATTGCCTATGATTCCAATGATAAGAATAATGATACCAACAACAAGAAATAAATAATTAATGATACAAAGGCCAGTATTATATGAGGATTTTTTCAAAGAAATTCCTAAAATAGTAATATAAGGACAAATGATACTGACGACAATAAAAATAATAATAAAATATAAGAAACTCATAAACAGTGCGGTTCCATTTGCAGAAGCGTTTGCATTTAATGGAACCACTGCCGTTTCCATATAGAGACTTTTACCATCATCTTTTAACATGGTACATTCTTGATACGTTTGACCTGAAATAGCTTGACCAGTAATCGTAAAACCACTATTTTCTTTACTACTACCTCCACGCCTTTTTCTTCCTAATCTCAATCTTCTTCTAATTCCACGACCCCGATTTTTATGACCAGTGCGTCCAGCGATGGGTCTTCTTCCCCTTCTTCTTTTTCTCTTAAATCCTTCCACTATTAATTGAGCTTTTAAAGGAACATTTTCACCAAGTATTTTACTTTGATAGGGTTCTTCATCATTTTCTCTTGTACGAAACAGCGAAAAAATAGGTTCATAGAAATCTGTATCGTATATTTCTTTATACTTTTTCTTCATTAGTTTTCTAGAACAAGCTGAAAAAGCAGATAATGAATTGACCCGAATCATAGTTGGTAAAACAATTATTTTAGAATGTTTGGTTTTGTAAAATAAATTAGGTTGATCATATAAATGTTTGGTTAAAAATGTTTCTAAAAAATCATTTTCAAAGTCAGAAGAAGTCAATAACAGATCCAATTCACTAGAAGGATATATAGATTGGGAATGAACAAAAAAAACAAAAAAAAGACTATTTCCATTTATATCTTTATTTTCAATGACGAATTCATGAGAATGTCTTTCTACACTATTTTGTAATTTATGAAAGGATTCTGTGAAAAACATTTCTGTCGTTTCAAATGTTTCTCTTGTTTCCTTCATTTGAAAAGTTACATTGGAATCTGAATCTTGTGGAAAAGTAATAATATTTTTCTCATCTATTTCCCAATCGTCATCTGCATTATAATGGTAATATAATTGAATGTCTTTTGTTGATTCTAAAGATGTATGTAAAATAGTTGCAAAGTTCATGTATATAATTGTTATACATAATATGATCATTATTTTTATTCTAATATGATTCAACTCATAGACTTGGAATATAAGAAAATAAACCCGTTTCATAAATTGTGGCAATAAATATTTCTTTTAATCCTTCTACATACACTTCATCATTCGTATAAATTTCGTCTACCCCATTTTCTGAACTTGCATTTCTTCCTTTTACTTTTATGGGTAATTTCGTTTGTAAATTTCGGTCTCCACCAGAAATAGTATAATATTGCCATTTATCTCTTGATATAATCGTCCGACGTCCTAATAAAGGTAATACCACTTTTTGATTAGAAGAAAGTATTCCTAGTTGTGTATATTCTTTTGAAGTAGGTTGTGTAGGAATATTGATAGGGATGCCTCTATCTGTAGCTAGACTACCCATATCACATTTCACAGGTGGAACATAAGGATCTTTTAATGGATCACCTCCACCACATCTACCTACATCTTGTTTATGAGAATAAGAAGATACTCCTAAAGAAGGCGACGTTTTTGTATTACGGTATTGTAAGAGAAATCCTAAATATACAATGATTAAGAATAGAAACAAAATAAGAAAGAGAGTGAAGTTTTCAATACAAAACAAACCAGGAATACATTTTTTTCCCATTTCGGAAAACAATATATAAGATGATGATACATAATAGATATTTGATATTTTTTTGTGACAGATATTTTTTGGACGAATCGGTATTCTACGAATCAACCTTACCGATTGATAGTAAACTTGTTACAGGTTCGGGAACAGGTATTATGGGAGATAGAGGAGGGGGAGAAAG
>Ga0066180_10000200_pt1 | contig 12160 bp, 13 predicted proteins | sample LauGreSBDMM110SN_4_FD_59338 | JGI IMG/M metagenome (GOLD analysis project Ga0066180, IMG submission 59338) | Freshwater lake microbial communities from Lake Michigan, USA - Su13.BD.MM110.SN (version 2) (version 3) | ecosystem: Environmental > Aquatic > Freshwater > Lake | place: Lake Michigan... | reverse complement strand
GCTCGGTCCGTCAACAGCTTCTCCACTCACCTGAGACTCCTCCGATAAAGAAAGAAGCGCGTTCATGGCGGCGCTGGGCCCTGAAATCATCTCCTACAACTCTGTGGAATACCCTTTCAAAAAGTTCTTGGGAAAGGGTGGCTCAGGAACGGTCGGGCTGTACGGAAACGAAAAGACTGGCTACTTAGTATTGAAGAAGTCCTACTGCAACGAGCCCGATGGGTTTTCCAAGTCCGAGAAAGAAAACCAAACCGCCATTGTTGTAGCCGGTCTCCCTCCCTGTGAACCAGCCGATGTTTTTTGGAGGAGAGGGACAAACACCACTTTTCCGAGCCACGACCTGGTGAGAGCGCCCCTGTCGAGGATTTTTCAAGGAGGCTGTTCTTATGCTCTATACGAGTACGTGCCAGAAAACCTCGCCGAGTGGCTGCAGCACCACCAGCACAGAAAGTCGGATCACGTCGTCGGCATCTTTCTGCAGATCGTGACTATCCTCAGGTGCTTGCGGAAAAGGGGCTACTACTACAATGACCTCAAGCCCAGCAACGTTTTGCTCTGGCAAGAACCTAACGGATTCCCTCGAGTGAAGATCGGGGATCTTGGGGGGCTGGACAGACAAGGCGAACCCAGGATCACAGTCACCCCCTCTCGGTTTCCTCCGAAGATGCTCAAGAACATGAGCTGGAAAAATATAGACCTTCTCACCAGCTTTCTTCTCGGGGAACTCATCTTGCAGCTCCTCTTCAGATCTCCCGGGTCAGGAGAGGATCATCCCATGAACGATTTCCTTAAGTGCATCAAGATCGGTGACACGAACGCCTGCACGTCTCGCCTTCTGGACTCCCTCCGGGAGAGACTGGCAGAGGGACTCTCCTTGGAAAACCCTGATATACGAGACATGGCAGCATTGGCGTTCAATTTCTTGGGATACCAGGGTATGTACTTCAGCCTCGAAGAGGCGCTTCTCTTGAACACACCCCTCTTCAGGTCCACCGGGAGATGAGACCACCGACGACCGCCTATTTCAAACGAAGGAGGACATGCTCCTCTCTCTTCTCTTCTTGGAAGGCGAGTTGGATCTCTTCCTCTCCTTTTCTTTCTTGGATTTTTTTTCTTGCATTTGGTCTCCCTCAAAGTCAATGCAGCTGTCCCTGTAGTCTTTGGAATACATCGAGCATGCGCCGATACACTGGGCGACGTCTTTGAGGTGCTGGCTCATCAGGTCCTGTTGGGACTCCATCTCTCCATTCATGCCTTCGAGGTCTGCCATTATTTCTTTGAGGACCTTGGACGTTTTCGAGACGGCTCTCTTCATGGCGTCTTCTGCGTTTTTGTAGACAGGGGCTCCGACCCTAGCCCCTTCCATTTCCCTCGAGAGCTGCTCTGCATGGGATAGAAGGCCCGAAAAATCAATATCCCGTTCCAAGAAGTCGCTGTGACGCTTCTCCAGACGGTCTGCCCACTGCCGGAGAAACGAGACACACGCGGGGATGCTCTCCATTGAATTTGCCATGGGAGACAAGTTTTCTTTTTTGGAGTCTCTTGGGGAAGCCATTTCTTGCTCACAGCTTCCGATGGTAGAAGGCTGTGAACGCGGTCATTTTTATTCCAACGTTGCAAAGCCCTCTGTCAAAGGAGAAGGACTGCTGTGTATATCATGCCTCCGTTGGAATCCCAAGAAGCAGCTCTTGTTCTCGCGGCATCTCTTCACGCCTGCAACCGAAGCCTGGGGAGCGAAGCCACTCGCGTCTACCTGAGAGATCTCCTCGGAGACCATGCTCTTTTGGAAGATCATCGGATCGCTCCCATCTTGTCTCGGACGACGTCAACTCCAGTGCATCGGGTCGTCTCCGAGCTTGTCGACAACGACGACGAGTCTCCTCTGCAAACTGCTCCCAGCGCTCCCCTGCCGGTGTACAGAGGACGCTGGGCCGACCTGGATTCGGAAGAGGACTGACCGACGCCGGGGGAAGGGGGTGATTTACGACTCTCTGGAGGCCTACCTGCTCACCGACGTCGTCCGGGAGGACCACGTACGGCACCTGACTTACGCGGCAGACGTCTTCCTGCTGGACCGCCACACTCCTTGCATGTATGCTTCTGATGTCTGTGCTCGCAGATCCCAGTAACTTTGCAAGCTATGCAGGTCCGCTTATGTCTACCGTGCTCGCAGATCCCTGCACCGCCGCAGTCTTTACAGAAGTACTTACGCAGACCGTGCTCGCATCTCTTGCAAGGGCGCGCAAAAACAAGAGCGGGAGGTTTTGGATCGTCGTCCGTGAACATCTGTCACAATCAGCCAGCAACACCCAGCTCAAGCCAAGAAGTGCTGCCTCCCTCGTGCACCATGCAAATGACCTTGACGTCGCCAGAGAAAGAAGTTGTATTTTCGAGCCGAGTCGCCCCTGAACGTGATAAACAAACATGCGGAGAAGGCGAGTTTCTTGAAGCGTTTGCAGACATCGATCTCTGCCCGGCCAAATGCGCAACTCTATTTTTTTGATCTCCAGTAAAAGGTAATACATGGAAATGCACAAAACTCACGTTAACATGGCGTCCTTGCTGACTGCCAGCACCAGAAACATGCTCTGCGAACTACAGGAGCTCCAGTCTGCCAACCTCAAGCGAGGTCACGGGATTCTGGCCCAACATTTCTGGCTCAGGGGGGGTGCCTCCCTCAGCCACACGCCCAAGGCCGCTTCAGAACGTGAGTTGCACAGACACACAGAACAGGCGCGCCTCGGATATGCCAAGGACGCTAAGACCTTCCCGAAGCACATGGAGGACCTGCAGCAGCTTCTCCACGAGGAGTCTCTCAAGATAGGGACGCACCGCGAGGCGGCTGTTTTGCCGGACGCTCCGTCTCGGTGCGGAAAATCCGGGGACTTCGAACTCACAGAACTACAGAGAGCGGCACAGAAATTTTTCGAGCCCAACTGCCCGCCCCCCATGAGGCGCATCATGGTAGAGCTGACGCCTGGCATGGGCAAGACCTGCGTCTACATGGAGGTCATCTCCAAGTTTCTGGGGAAGAGGGATATGGAATCGGGCGAGTTCTTCGACATTGTGGTCCTGGGAGACGACGAAGTCTTCAGCGCCTTCGGCAACTTGGACAAGTGTCCCGCCAGAGTCAATGTGGAAGAGATCGTGAAGTATAATGTGAAGGTTTTGGAGAAGAATCACATGCCAGTGTCCTTGGTGGACAGAACGGTGCTCTACACCAAGTCGGGTGGAGACATTCCCAACAAAAAGATCATATCCATCAAGAGCCTCAACAAAGGCAAGGACCCCACATGCGCCCTGAACACTTCCATAATGTCCAGGGACATCGCCCCTGCTTCTTCTTTTTATTCCGAAAGATCCCCTTCGCCCTTCTCCTCCGGAAAAGGGCATGGAAAAGGCAAGGCTGCAGGAAGCCACTGTCCCACCACACCGTCCGTCAAGTCGTCTCCGGGTAAAAGCCCCGCGGAGACTCTCTCTGCGTTCGAGGGACAGTACAAAGAAAAAACAAAGAAGAAGGAAGACAACCTATCTGGCTTCGCCAAATCTGTGTTAGATCTCAAGTCTCCCTGCAAGTGCGGCGCTGACGCCTTAGTCTGGAGGGGTTCCAGGGTTATTTTTATGCCCTATGCGCTCGCGGCGAGGCTGATGATATACACCAGGAGAGGCGTCTCCGTGGAAAACATGACAAGCGAGGGAGGGGACATTCGCTTTGCTTCGGGAGAGACTCAGAACTTTCTCAAGAAAGACCTGGGGCAGCTTTTCGCGAAACAGCAGAAGGCGACTGCTGCGTCGGGCAAGGACTATGGTATTCAAAACTTCGATCCTGACGGGTCCAACACGCTGTACATCATCGATGAGGTCCAGAACCTGGCCACCCCCTCAGAGTGGAAGCACCCCTTTGCGAAGAGCGAGTCCCCGGCCCTTTCCGAAGCTCTGTGGAGAAACACCGGGGACTTCAGCGAGGCGGGACTCAAGAAGACTCCCTATATATTCGCAGGGACCGCGACCCCCAACACGGGAACGAATCCAGAGTCCACGGTCTGTCTACTGCAGATTCTCAACGGGAAGCAGCGACCGCACCTTTTCATACCAAGGTGGGAAAGCGATGAAGAGAAGGCCACGAGAATAGGTCGGGGGGAAAGCGCCTCGTATGAGAACATGCCTCCCCACAAAGGCACGTACCTGGACAGGATCAAGAAGTTCAGGGCCTTTCTCGAGGTTCCCTCAAACCTCAGCAAGACCCTCTACTGGCCTCCCCACAAGGAGAGGCACCCTGACAACCTCGTCGTGTTCCCGAGGATGTTCCTGGAAGAGAAGGCTGGCTTTGTGAAGGAGATGACCCATGGGAGCCAACACGAGGCCTTCCCCCTGATGGTCGTCAAGAAAAAGTCACACGGCAGGGTGATGGAGTGGGACTTCAACAAGGACGACCGCTACAGCTACGCGGATGCGGTCAATGATGTCATCCAGCAGAGGCTCTTGCCTCGAGACCCCGGGAAGCAGGGGGCCGAGGCCTACCTGGAGCATCGCCTGGAGAAGGACTCCAAGAAAACCCTCATGAACGAGGTGGCCTACAAGAGCTTTATCTGCGCTGCCAGATCGGAGGATCTGCAGTACCAGTATTCTCGAATCTACAAGCCAGTCTACAGCGATCTCAACAGGTTGTTTCTCCAGGACGTTGTCTCATCCAGAGTCTTCACGGCAAACTCCTACTTCGACTATCGGGTGTACCCGCAGGTGGACCCTACCGAGCTTGCCGCCGACCTGGCGCTGCCCCTGACGAGGCTGGTCAGCCCCTCGCTGCTGCTCAGATGCATTCCCAGAAAAAAAATTAAAGGCAGAGATCCCGGGAGTTCCCCCCCCCCTGAGGGCTTCAACCCCAAGACAGACGATTACCCTCGCATCTGGGCGGAAAAGTTTTACCCAGCTGCTGCGGTGAGGGTGCGGGCTGGGGGAAGTTTCCTGCAGGCCGCTCAGTACCCTTGGTTTGTCCCCCCTGGAGCGGCTGAGAAATACGTCAAAGAGCTCAAGGCCAATGTCTCCTCGCCCCCGAAGGAGTTTAGCAAGTGTCGGTGGGGGGAGTGGAGCCTCTGCTCAAAACTGAGCGAGATCCCCAAGCTGTGCGAGGACCTCTTCAAGGCCTACAAAGAGGATCGACACAGCGTGGACCTGGCGTTGGAAAATCGCCTGAGAGACGTCGTGGCCAACTACTGTCCCAAGCTGGTGGCAGCAGCCGACGACATGTACGCATTCCCCCCGCCCGAGTCCAAGGCCTTCCCTGCGGAAAGGAACATCTTCGCTCCAGGGTTGGCGGCCGAGAGCAAGAGCTTTTTTTTCTTGAACGCGGAGAACCACGTCGGCCCGGGAGGATTCAAGAGCAACTACTTTATCTTCCTCGCCAGCTTCTACTTCAGGATGAGGTGCAGGCCATACCTTCAGAAGCTCTTCGAGGGCAACGAGAAGTACCTGCCACCCGAGTACCAGGGGGGAGGAGAGGGAGACGAAGAAAAGAGGAGGCCTACCTTGCAGCACCGCATCGCCTGGCTGGACGCCTTGCTCCTCGAAGGAGGGCGCTACGACTGGCTGGAGGCAAGAGCTCTCGCTGAGAATACTCATGCCAGGAGGCAGAGCAGCGCTTCCAGAGAAAAGGGAGAACCTCTCGATCTGGACAAGATATCCTTCCCCGATTGGTCAGAGAACAGCAGGATTGCTTCCAGGAACGAGAATCTCTACCCCCCTCACAACCTCAAGGAGGCTCCCCCGAATTCAGTCCCTTCTGTCTCCGGGTGGTCCGCCTTCTGGAAGACCTGGTTGAAGGGATACGGGATAAACAGGTCCTTCATCGCTTCCAAACGGATTTCTGAGACGTTGCAGCGACACCGTGCCGCTCTGTCTCGGTCCGTCCAAAAGCATCCGTCTCCTCCCTTGAAAACCAAGAAGTCAGAAGTCGCTTCTTCCCCGACTGCTTTCGAAAAGGCTCAGAAGGAGCTCGAAAAGAATATCAGAGGCAAGAAGAAGGCCGTAAAAAAGGAGGAGGCCGCTGACTACAGGGACGAGGAGAAACTCAAGAAGCTCAAAGAGGACGTTCCCCAGAAAAGTTTTTTCTTGAAAGCCAAGACCTTTTACAAGAAACAGAAGAAAGCCAAGGAGAGGTTTCTGCTCGAGTCTTTTTATGTTCCTGCCATATTTGCTGTTGGGGACACTACCATGGATGGATGCGGAGATGTCAAGCGGACGAACCTGCTCCACCACAAACTGTACTGTCTGTTCATGAGGAAGCTCGAGAGGGACCACGTGCTGAGCAAGCCTCAATTCAGAGAGCTACACGCCCCTCTGACTTCTCAAGAGGAGTATCCTCGAGCCTGGGAGGATCGCCTCTTTTATGAGAGGGGTGCAGAACATGAAAAGTGCCAGAGCGAGGAGGATTTGACGTTGGCCGACGTCTTGGATCTCTTGGGCTCTCCTGGGCTCCGAGAAGCCATGGTCAAGGGCGGCATGGCTTTGGAACCCTGTGTGCTCAGCAAGAGAGGCCACGAAGAAGGCATGATCCTGTCTCCCAAAATTTCTCACCCCAGAGAGTCTCCGGCCGGCCAGAGCATGGTTTTCGCAGGCCTTTCTGCTCACAAAGCTCTCGACTTCAAGTGCACAGGTCTCAACGTCGCGTTTGGACCCCAGCCTCGGGGGCAGCGCATTCAGGAGATGGGGAGGAACTGGCGCACATGCGTGGAAATACCCTACATCTCCATCCGGCAGCTCTTTTTGGACGGAGAGGACCAAGTTCTCAAGAACGACATCCTCCTGGATTCCTTTTACCTCGCCCAGAACGAGATCATCGACTGGTTTCGCATCATCACCATTTCTGCTGGTCTGGGGTGCTCCCTGTGGTGGGGCTACAGCAACTGGGCAAAGCTCCTGAGCTCCTACAGGGCCTTTCGCAAGAACGAGACCGACTGGTTCTTCGGTACCTCGTCCCCCTGTCTGGACTCCAAGAACGGTCCAAAGGCTTCTCTCAAGGAGTGGGCTGCCCAGGAGGGCAGCGCTGAGCACGAGCACTTCGGATTTTGGAGGTGCGCCCGGACCATTGTCACTTCCAGAGCCTTTTTGGACGAGAAAAAGGACGTCGGAAGAATAGTTCACAGTCCTGCAGGCGCCTTTTTCCCCGATGAGATCGTATTCGACACTTCTTCTCCCGGAAGCTCGGCCCTTCCAGCTGACCCCTCGTGCCGAATGGGAAGCGCCGTGGACGTCAACGAAAATATCCACTCTGCCAGCACCAAGTACTGTCTCTCTTTGAGCGAGTCCCTGCGAGCAGAGGCCGAAACGAAGAGCCTCCTCAATTCAACCAAGGGACCCGTCTTGGGGGTCGGCAATGTTTATGACTCTTCTACGCCGGGATCGTCCGCCGACGCCTATCATCCTACGCTGCCGCTTTCTCGCCACCGTTCTCCTACAGAGACTTCCCCCCATGCGCGCTCCGAACCCCCTCATCATCATCGCGCTCGCTCCAAATCTCCTGATCATCACGGTCTCTCGGGATCTCCTCAGCACCATCACGGCCGCTCCGATTCTCTTCATGGCAGCCCTTCATCAGACCTGCCTCCGTCAAATGGTTCACGTTTCCCAGGATCTCTTCTCCCTCCTCACCTGCTCGGATCTCTGGATTCTATTCCACATACAAGACCTCTGGGATCTCTGGGTTCCATTCGACCCATGGGCCCGCTGGGATCTCTGGGCTCTCTCCGACCTGCCAGCCCCCTGGGATCTTTGGGTTCTGTTCGACCCACCAGCCACCCCCTGGGATCCCTGGGATCTCTCGACTCTTTCGATCGTCTCAGCCCTCTTTCTCCACCCTCCTCCGAGTCCAACACCACCGATACTGAGACCGCCCGTCGCGTACATTCTCCCAAAGCCTCCCCTCTTATCCATCACCTTTTCGAACTGTCCCAAAACTCCGAGGGGAGGCCCGAAGAAATATCGAAGGCTGTCAAGAAAATCCAAGAAGATATTGGAAGACTATGATTGGACCACCGAGTGCGAAGGCAACACTTCCTGATAAAATATATATCCTTACCATACTACAAAATGCAGTCCCTGTACCGAAGAGACCAGAAAGCCTGCATGGACATCTGTCCGTTCGACGAAGAAAAGGCATGTGTCCCTCTCTGCGCCAAGGCCTCAGCATTGAATGCCTACAACGAACAAGGTAAGATTTTGAACGTGCCTTTTCGCGCTCCTCAAATCCAGGACCTGGACACAGGCACGTCGGACGAAAAGGCCTGGGCAGCTCTGGGACAGCGCGCCTTCAGCAGAGCTCCCTGGAAGCCTCCCGGAGGGATAGCCCTCGACGAGGCCGACAACAGCAATACGCCCCATCCTCTTTCGAGTATGACCGAGCAGCCGGTGGATTGCCCGGATTGCCAGGCTTCCAACAGTCTACCCGGAGTCTTCTATGGTTGGAATCAGGTCCCTGACGGACTCTGGCAGAGGACCTTCGTTCCGTCCACGGACAAGCAGTTTGCCAGATCCGTAGATCTCAACCAAGCACTTGCCGGGTACCTGGTGGACCCCGTCGTCCAGGCGACACAGGACGGCCCTCTGAGTGCGCTCAAACCGACTTTCGGGAATTCGGCTGGCCAGCTTCTTCAGACTCAGCCTTTTGCCGGCATTGGCTTTAGCCTGTCTCAGAACGTTCCACGAAGTGGGGTTTCCAACATTCGAGGAGTCCCCACTCTCTTCGAGCCCTCTGCAGGCAAGAACGTACGCAGCCTTCGCACTTCCAACCTCTCTGCCTAGGACCGTTATCTTTCCGGACCTGTAAATCCAGACCGTGGCGTTTTCCTGGGCGACGCAGAGCCTTCCTCCGAAGCGGCTGTCCTTCCTGACAAAGGGAAAGGCCCTCGCGACGCGGTCCAGGTCCAGCCGCTCCGAGGAACCGCGCGACCACCCCGAGAGGCAGCACAGGCGCACATCGGATTTCATTCTTACAAAAGTTGTCAGAGAGAAAATGGACTTCAGGCCCAACAACAGGTATGATCAGTATTGCACCAAGTACGGATGCTTCTCCGGGGTGACAAAGGACGACTTCGAAAATCCGTGGCCGAGTATTGCCTACACCGGCTTCACCACGTACCCAGATCCTCGCGTTCACCCTTTCATCAGGGACGCCTTCTGCGGGCCCTCAGGTTGCGCGGCGGGTCCCCTTCCTGTCTTTCCAGCCTCTGCTTTGAAATCTCAAGATTGTTTGTCTTGCAAAATGATAAAGCAAGAATGTACCCGCAGCTGACGGCTATCCTCGTCGCATGCGCCCCGGCCCTGCCCACCCTTGTGACGATGGCCGCGTGTCCGGTCCCGAAGCTTGCAGGGACAGTGGTCAAGGCCAGACCTCCTCCTTCAGTCTTTGCCACGGTGTGGCCTCTTCTCTTCTTGGGCCTCGGGGTTTCTTTTTATCGCCTCGAGTGCAAGTGGCCGATCTTGATACTGTCTGTGCTGCTTGCTGTCTGGCAGGTCCTGTACTCCGACAGGTGTGGAAACAACCCGAAGACCGCGTGCTGGTGCCTCTTGCTGTGCTCCGCCGTCGGGTTGGTTGCTCTTTCATTCGCTGCCTGCGAGGCAGACAAGCTCAGCATCATTTCTTTGAGCTGTCTTGTAGCCTGGCTCCTTTTCGCTCAGAACATGAATATGTTAGAAGTCCAGCACCTCTCGTAGAGACGCGTCAAGATCTCTGAATCTTCTATGTTTTCTTGGTTTTCAGAAAAGGTCATGCGATTTTGGCCTTTCTTCAAAATTGTCGCCATCATAGGGGGGCTCGTCTCGGCGACTTTCAGATACGTCATTCCCTACGTCGCCCCTCTCCAGACCTTCACTCTCAAACCTCGTTTCACTCTTTCGAGTGCAAAATCTTCTGCAGAACCTACGGAGAGGAAAGCGTTGCTCTTCGGATTCAAAGACTGCGAGGTCCCCTGGGAGGCGCTTGCTCCGTTCATGACGACCCCAGGGACCTCGTGCGCGAGAGCTGCAATTTGGGACAGAGCTCTCGTGTGCCTCAAGAGGTACTCCGACTTCCTGTACGACGTTTTTGGAAGCAGCCCTGATCCCAAGTCCCTCGATACGCATGCTTTCATTCTGAGCACGGCAGCTCTGTATCTAGATTACGCGTGTGCCTTGAAATATGCCTCGAGCGATCCTGCCTCTGTGTCCGCAATCAGAGGAGCCTTTTCTAAGGCCTTCTCCCCACTGCGCTCGCCGCCTGCCCTCATCTCTCCAGTCGCAGAGAACAGGGCAGGTGGCGAGTGCGATTTGAGACATCTCCTTGTGAGGAGATTCTGGTTTACTCTGGAGGTCGACTCGTTTCCCCAAAGGAATTTTTTCAATGACATATTTTCATCCTCCTCGCAGTCTTCCTCTTGCGAGACTGTCCATCAGGCAGCGGTCGCGGCCGTCTTCAGTTGGCTCCTCTACGACTGCTCGAAAATATTCGGGGAGTCTTCTTGCGGAAAGGACGCTGTAATCGAGTTTCGCTTGATGGTGGTCGAATCTTTGCCCTACCCTGATACAGACGAAGCTTGGAAGAGGCCCATCTGGTTTTCTCCTCTGGCTGCTCGCGCGCTGGGTCTCAGCAGCAAACCTTCCCGCAGACAATAAAGAACTACAACCTACCCAGCTACTTCTTACACATGCTCTGAAAGGTCTGCAAGCACATTGCTTCTTTTTGCGGATCAGACCCGGCCACAGCAGAGCACAGCTGAGAAGCAGCCTTGCAAATAGGGGTTGTGTGTTGGAGGCACAGAGAGGCACGTATGTCGAGGCCCTGCATATTTTGAGGGCACACGCTTTCTATGGATTGGCACAGCATGGCCTCAGCCGGAGTCGACACACCCGCCATCTTAACCGTTTCGCAGCCCTTTTTCAGGAGAGAGCAAACTTCGACCTCTCCCTCGAGACAGCCTTTCATGGAGAGATTCAAGCCTTCGACCACATAGTTCGTCATGATCTCTTGGAAATCAGGCTTATGTTGCATGAGTTTGCTCTTGACGGGCGCACCTGCTGCCACGGGAGCCTTCGGTTGAGAAGGAGGAGGATCCATGGCGGCAATATTGGGCATACCCATTATTGCGACTGTAGGAGGAGGCGCTGCGACTGCCGTCGGGGGTCCTGCGGCGGCCACCCTGGGCTGCGCCGCCTTGATCTTCTCGTGCAACATCAGTTCCTTTTAACTTTCTTCAGATTTGACAAGCTCCTATATGTTGCTAAAGGGATGAAATGAATTCTCTATAAGTAGCCTGATCTCTGCGAGCATGGACTCTCCCCACACGTCATCAGGCATCACGTTGCAAACAAGGTGTCCGTTGGTCCACCATCGAGTTGGGGGAAGGAGGGAGACGGTCTCTCCGGAGCGACTCTTGACGAGTTTCAAAAACTCACCGAGAGATCCTCCCTCCAGAAGAAGCCGGCCTCCCGCCTCGTTCTCGTATTTTTTGTTGGCGAAGGGGGCAAAGATAGCGATCCCCCTCTTCAGGTTCACCAGGACATAGATCGCAGACCGAGAATTCTCCCATATGTGCCGAAGCGTTCTGAGCAAAACGACGTCGTCGTCTCTGGGGCAAGGAAGGCCTCTCAGGATTGCACCCATCGCCGCTTCCATGGATGCCTTTTCACAGAGCTGCCCGTGCAAGGCCAGAGCCCTCTCTGCAACGAGCCTTGCCTGCTCGTCGTTATTCCTGAGCCATACAATGGCGTCCCTGAGGTCGCTCAGGTCCTTCTTGACAGGAATGTAGTGGACGAATTCCTGCATGTGCCTTCTCAAAAAGGTAGCAGGTCTCTCCGAAGGAGGAGCCACAACGACGAAGCCGAGTCCCAAGAGGGCCCCCAATCTGCCGGCCCCCACGTTTCCGTCCAGGTACACTGTGTACTTGAAACGGGCCTGTTGACTCCAAGTGAGGTAGTTGTGCCTCCCGACGTCTCTTATCCCCCAAACTTGCCTGAGAGCACACACGTCTATGACTCTCACCATTCCATCTGGACCTATTTTCTGCCTCTTGTTCCAAGACGTCAGCTTGGCGTCCAGCAGGGGGATCCCGCGCCCCCCCCTGATAAGATCTTCTTCGCTCCATCTCTGACTGAGGTGAGCGAGGAGCAGTCGCTGGTTGGTCTCGGGGGT
>Ga0066180_10000198_pt1 | contig 12216 bp, 8 predicted proteins | sample LauGreSBDMM110SN_4_FD_59338 | JGI IMG/M metagenome (GOLD analysis project Ga0066180, IMG submission 59338) | Freshwater lake microbial communities from Lake Michigan, USA - Su13.BD.MM110.SN (version 2) (version 3) | ecosystem: Environmental > Aquatic > Freshwater > Lake | place: Lake Michigan... | reverse complement strand
CTTCTATATTTTTAATATTCTTCGTTGATTCAACGATAATTTTAAAATCTTCAAATTTAAAAAGACCAAGAAACAGATGATCGAAACTTCTTCTGTCGAAAAGAATGGTGTTTGAAGCAGCAGCATTAATTTTTTTTCGAAAATTTGCCGCATCAGAAATAACTGTTGCCGTATCACTCGTTGAAGTCATTCAGGTTCTCTCGCTTTGCAAAGAAATCCAACAAAATAGTTAACGTATATCTTTAGACTTTTTTTCTGTATCTCCGATCAATTTCTTGCCTTTTTTTATACTTCTTTGTAAATCTACTAACGGAATCAAAGCTGCGTCGTCGTTCGAGACCGAAGTTGCTGCTCTTTCAGAGAAATCAGTCTGAATATTCGCAACCTGTGAATCCATCACCGCAATTTGTGAATCTATGTACGCCTCGACGATCGCCTCTTTCTCTTTCCAATCTTTCACATCGGATGAAGAGGCGACAGATCCAGATTCGTAAATACGAAGAACGTCCGCTACCACAGGATCGCGAACGATATCTTCGCGACGAAGATAAATAACCTCTATTCCAGCCGGCTTCTTAGACGATTCGTATCTGCAGAGGAAATCAGCGATTCCATTGTCTCCGCTCTTCCTATCCGTCTGATCTAAATCACCAGTGACAAAAACGCTCGTTCCTTCACCTGTACGCGTAAGCAACATCAACATCTGGTCCTTGGAACTGTTTTGCATTTCGTCAGCGAGCACAATAGAATGATGGAAGGTTCGTCCGCGCATGAATGCCAAAGGAACGATTTCCACCACGCGGTCTGTCATCATTTGTAGAATTTCGCGTTTTGTGTAGAAGAGCTCCATGTGATCGAAGATGGGTAAGAGCCAAGGGTTCATTTTCTGCTCGAGTGAACCCGGCAAAAATCCGAGATTCTCGTCTTCTACACTGACTGTAGGTCTCACGAGTATGACTTTTCGCACGATTCCCAGCGAAAGACGTCGAACGGCTTCGTTGCACGCAAGCATCGTTTTTCCAGATCCAGCCGGGCCGATGGTGATCACGATCCGGTTTCTTTGATCTGCGAGGATATCTGTGTATTTCTGCTGATTGGACGTCTTCGGAGCGATAGAGAAAGTATGTTTTAGACGCTTCGCTGATTTCACAGATAAGATCGAGGACGTAAGAAAGAGTAGAAGACGGAAGAATGACATGTTTTAGAGAGAGAAAGAGCAGTGGAGTAATTCAACGACGCCTATTTGTTATTGAATGAGACTTTCCTTTAAGCTTCAACTTTCGCGAGATTCGTCTCTGATAACGTTTTGACACACCTGAGGTATGACTACCACCCGACCGTGAAGAAGGAGAGGGTGGAGCAACGTTGAAATAATATACACGATCGATTTGTACCAACTCTTTGTCTAAATTCTTGAAAAATATAACTCCCTCAAGTCTGAGCTTCTGGCTCTTATTTGGAATGTTGTAACTGGTTACAACGGGGTTTTCGGTCGTGAAAATCACGCGATCGTCAACTTCGCTGCGCTGAAATTTAACGGGCGCGCTTTTTTCTAGCGCAGGCTGACCTATTTTGGTCACGATCTCGTTCAACTTCATCATGTCGGCTTCAGAACTGAGAACTGATGCGGATCCTATTGGGGAAGAAAACGCCATGATCACAGGAACCATGGCCACATTAAATGGTTTTACGGAAGATGGAAGCGAAGGTTTTTTCCCAGTTGCACTTGAATAGCAGAAAGTAATACCTCCATTCTTAATTCTGTCCTTCAAATCATTATTGATTGAGTCCAATCTTCCTTTGAAAATTCCTCGTAAAATAAATTCAATGATTTTGTCTATACTTTTGGTTCCATCCGGTGACCATTTTCCAGAGAGGTCTTGATTCATGGAAAAGAAGCAAGTCGTATTGCCAATATTCGTGTATCCACGTAACATACTTCGTGGAGGAGCGTCGCTGTTTCCACTATATTTCAACAAAAAACAGACACAATCGTTCATTTGCAGAGATATTGTTTGAATGTAGACTTGATAAGGTTCCGATTTACTCAGATATTCTTTCGATCCATAAATTTCTTGTAGTTGCAAGTAAATCGTAATGGGATTTCCATTTTGTTCAACCATCAACGAAAACACATTTCGTCCATACTTCAGACTTTCGACAACAGCAGGATAATTCAAATGATTGAAAGATGGAATCATGGTGAGTCGCGTTGATAGGATGTTTTCTGAAAACTTTTTGAATTGTGTTCCTTTTGAGGACAGCGAAAAGAATGTACTCTTCGCGTCTGCTGTATCGGAAACTGCTTTTGAAGCAGCAGCAGACAAATCCGAAGATGCAGCTCGTTTAAAAGGATTCAACACGTCGTCCGTTAGCAGAGAGTTGCCAAACAAAATACCAAACATCGGTTTTTTAATTTTTTCGTCGCATTTGAAAGAAGTCCACATGGCTGTCTTCCTGTACTTCGCATCGTTTAAGCCTTTAAAATAGCTTCCGTCGTAGTTCAAAAAACCACCATCGACGATAAACGAGCAAAGAAGTGCTTTTTCTTCCTTTCTGACGTTTGTCTTGGCGCGCGTGACCCATGATTCTTTTTCAGAAAAGAGTCGTTGATAATGACCAGACATATGCGTCAAATATGGTGGGGGTTCTGATGATGATGATGATGATAATGTATGAAGACCCAGAACACTGACAATAAAAATTTCATGCAGAAGCGAATTCAATTCTTCTGGCGCGAGATCATCAGGAAGAAGACTTAAAAAATATCCGTTTGCCAGCTTTATGTTTTCATAGTACAACGTGTCGACGATTGAAACATGAAGGTAATCTATTTTCTGGTACGTTTCTGCTTTCTCGTAAATATCTTTTATCTCGGGTATGCTGAATGTCTGCGGTGAAACGGCCGGATTCATCACATTATTCAATAAAAGATGGCTTCCGATACGGTAAGAAAGCTCGTTCAGCGATCTTCTGGAAATTGTATTCAAGGACTCCGAAGGATCTGGAACGAAGTCCAAGAAATGATACTTTGTGATATCAACTAGAGTGGCGTTGCTACTTCTCGTACCTGATCTTTCTTCACTGGTGATGAATTCTAGACCAAAGTTACGGTTAAACTCTTTCATGACGCGCACGGGTCGACCGCAAAACGCAGCAATCATCCGAAGAAAGAAGCGAGCGTTGCCATGGAATTTCGAAAGCATGGTTCCTTGTGTCGATGCGAGGATTTCGTACTCACGCTTCATCTTCTTCGTGACTTTGTCGAATTTCGAACTCACGGTCGTCCCATTCGGATCGTTTTTCTTGAAAAGATTGAATCTCTGAAATAATCCGACGGATCCAGAAGAACTCTTCTCGCCAAGAAATGCGGTTTCTGCAACGGCGTTCTCCCAAACAGAAACTTGGTAGAGATCTAAAATGAAATCTCCAAGCTCTCTCAACCGGTTCTGTCCTTCTTGCCCATTCTTTGCAACCTCAGGAGGAGGAGAAGATGTTGTGAGCACCGATTGCTTCTTGCGCCAAAACTTCTCGAAGAACCCACGAACAATCTGCTTTTGCGCAATATCTTCATTGAAATAATCTTTTGCTGTGATCTTTATATCGCTGAAAACTACTTTGGAAAATACAGGGTTTGTTTTGCTTGCACTCCTTAAAGACGAGTAGTATTTAAAAGAAGAAGTGTCTTTATCGTCGAAAGAGGAGATGTAAAAGAAGGTGTCTCCTTTTAAATCAGGTTCTTCAAAACCCAATTGTTGCACGATTTCATTCCAAGCTTGTCCAGGCCGTCGCGAGCCTGGACTTGAATATGCCGAAAGAAGATATTTTAAGGGAGTAGGACGATGTGTCGCATCTGTTTTGAGTTTTTGGAGAGTGTCGAGAAAAATACTCTGTGTCTTTGAAAATTTTTTAGCATCTCCATGATTCACAAGATATTCTATGGAGAATGTATTCTCATCTATGACTGCTGTATTTGTGACTTTTGCCGTTATCGTCGTAGAAATCGAACTCGAGTAATTTTCTTCGAAGAGAAACAACATCATGACTCCTTGCTGCTCTGCATATATGAAGGTGGGGAGGATCCAATATTTCATCGTCGACGAATCTTCGAAATAAAACATGTGTGGAGAAGCGTCAGAAAGAATCTTCTTGCGGATATCGCTTGCGTAGAAATCTTCGTGGTGAAACAATATGTCAAGATTCTCTGGAATCTGGTACTTCTTGAAACTCATTTTGCAGCTCGGAAATTTGTACTTGAGAAACTTAGCAAAAATCCCGTTTTGAAACGGACGACAATCGAAAAACTGTTCAAAGGAGGCGTCCAGAATGGGTAAAAGTTTTCGGTAAGAAACGTCGGTCTTCTTTACACCTTCTGGTTTCGCCTGCTGTTGGTTCTGGCCTGGTGGAGGAGAAGGAGAAGGAGAAGGAGGAGAAACACTTGAACTCATTTGTTCTCTGTTCTTCTACGAATCCGTTTTCGAAAAATGCGATCTTAAATGTAGCAAGAGAAAAATAATAGATTTCTGCGAATCATGGGACTTATTGCAGGACTCATCAAAGCTTCGGTGGTTTATTTCTTTCACTCAAAAGCGACTTTCTCTATACCCTACTCATTCTACGCGCTCATGGCGCTCATTGAGATCGTCATCAATGGAGGTTTCACAACTGCAGTCATTCTATGGTGCGTCTTTAAAGTTGCAATCGTCCTATCTGTGACAAAATGGTTGGACGACAAGATTGAGCCGCTGCTCAAAATTCTGCAAATGGAAGAAAAGTCAGCCACGGTCGTTCCTACACTCGTCTATGCAGTGCTAGAGATCCTTTTGTAAGGCAAAAGAGGATTCAACAGCTTGGCAAGGAAAACATATCCTATATCACCGGCCACCATATGGCGTCGTCCTTGAGTTCTCTTTTTCATAAAAAATCTAAAGGAAAGGGTTAAAAAACAGATGGCGTCATTTTTCAATTATTTTTACAAAATTCAGAGGGAAAGGGTTAAGTTACGTCGTCAAAAGGACAACAGTACTCGCGCCTAAGAAAAAAATGAAAAAGAAAACGACCACGTGCTCTTTAGTGTTCATTATTTCGCCCTAAATAGAAAGAATATAGTAGTAACCTTGGAACGTGTTTCATGATCGTCTTTGTAGCATCTCTTTTCACTCTTGTATTCACACATGTATCTGCATTTTATGTGCCATCTAAACTTGAGCCCGTCTATGGTTCGTGGCATTTACAGTACAGTACCGATCCGCGAGTTACTCTGAGATTGAAGAACCTCGATCTCACCATTTCTCCTTTCATGGACCAAGATCGCGCATCGGTGTGTGTCTCCTGGAATACAGAGAAGTTTAGGATCGTCGTCGAAAAGACATTCTTCGCTGTTCTGCAGATCATCTCGTTCGACATCCTAGAAAGAGAGACGAAACTCTTCGTCGGTGAGATGCGACTTCTGCGCACGCAGCAAACGATTCAAAGCGTTTGGTTCATTGGTCTGCCCTATTTCAGACGCAGGTACAACTCAAGCTTCCCGACCATCGTGAATCTCTCCTGGGTGATTAGTCAAGATACGCGTAGACTGTACATTTCCTACCAGAGCAAAGTATATGTATTTGAAAGAATCTATATGACTACATCGGACAGAAGACAGAGACAACCCACGCCGGTGGCGCTTACTCTGCTCTTCTTTACCGATCTCGTCTCTGAAGGGTTCAACAAATTCTTTGATTTTCTGAGCGAGCGTTGAAGAGACGAAAAGCGCTTTGTTTCGTTTACAAGCTATCGATGAGATCACCGATGTAATCATTGGCTTTCTCAGTTTCCTTAATTTTGTTTTTCTTAGAAGTGACGAAAGTGGTTTTCGGCAAATTCAAGAAGTCGTGCTGAATGCACAGAAAAATTTTGACAAGTTTTGAAAAGTGAATGAGAAGAATGAAGCATACAGAGTAATGTAACAAGTAGAAATAGAAGTTTTGAAACCCAATATAGTAGACCGTGATTGAACTCAGTAGATAGATGCCGAATCCGGAAAAGTGAAGAATCGCTTTCTTGCGGAGCTTTTTACATGTATCTGAGAATGAAGAGAAATTTGATTCGTAATATTTAATCAAATCACTCGAGTACTTTACAAGTTCTATTTCATTGCGTAGATAGCCTTTCATGACCGTCTTTGATTTCTCTAAAGAATCCATTTCTTCTTCAAGTTCTTCTTTCGCTTTTTCTAGCACAGATTCTTCTTTCTTCAGTCCGGCGACTTCTCTTAGAAGTCTCTCTACATTTGCTTGTAGCATGACATTTTGATTCACAATGTACTGGTACGGTTCTCTCTGATCTTGAGTTGGGAGATGGAGAGACTGCATGGATGCGCCGATCGACGACGGAGGATGCATGTTTTCTCCATAGAAGTTCAGACTCATACCTCTTTGCTGGGCATATTGTTGAGAAGGTGCGCTTTCCATGGAGTTTTTTAAAATGGAGTTCTAAAAAAAAATCTTTCTTTCACAATATCATTCTAATGAATCTTTGTCTTTAAATACCCTTCTTCTTATGAATTGTAAAGCATACTATCTATGATTCTACATTCTTTCCCTCTTAATTCTATAAAGAGACAGAAGAATCATTTCTTGGTACTAAGCTTTGAATTTTCCGCTCCATTCAAATAAAATCTTTCAAAGCTTCTACATTTTGAATCATGTTCTCCAAATCTTGAATACGGTCCCTGGCTTGAAGATCGGTTGTTTTAAAAGAATCTTGGTATCCCTTCTTCGCAATGCGTAAATGGCTTAGAACCTCGTTGACTCGGTGACGAAATGAGATGAGGCTCTCTTCGTTCTTATCGATAATGGAATAGACGATCCATCCGAAAGTTTTGAAAAGACTATTATGACAACATTTCACATGGGTATAGCTAGGCTGGACTTTAAGAGTTTCTTGGGGTCGAGAAGGTGTATCTTTCACACAAAGAATGTCAGTCAAACATTTTTTCTGTAAGAGAATTGTTTTCACGCAACTTTGGAACGCAAGAGTGCTTTTCAGCAAGATTGAAATCTCATACTCCTGCAACTTTGAGAATGAGTTCTTCATCTTGAGATATCGGACAAAGTGGTCTATTTCTTGCAGATAGTCGTTCCTACGATGCGTTTCTCCGTAACCATAGACAGAAAGGACGATCCATCCAAGACTCTTCGTGATATGCTCTGACCATTTCAACAGCGCATGAAACGGGATTGACCCCTTGTCAAGAATTTTTGATTTCTTCTGGCTTCGTCGCTCAACTGGCATTTGAGGTTTTGGCTTCTCTGTCTCTTTATTACATAGATGTCATTTATTTATTTTTTGAAAATTTAAGGAATTTCATTATCCTTTTTTCTCTTCTCCTAGTATTGAGGACGGAGAAGAGAAAAAAGGATGGAAAGCAAATTTTGCACTTGAAAAATGATAGTTTCATCATGTATGCTCAACGAATTAAAGAGAAAGAGTTGATTGCTACAAAAGTCTGTTTATGTAATTTTAAAGTCACCCTCATAATTTTTGCAAGCATGGAAGAAATCACGAAAAAGAGAAGTTTTCAAGATTTAATGACTCTAGATACTACTACAGCTCCTACTGCTACCACGAATGATCCGAACGCAGAGTGCGCGCCCGAGGCAAAGAAGATGAAAACTGTGCACTTCTCAGAGAAGGTCGATGAAAAGACCTTTGAAGTCGATGAAGACGAACGAACTTCCTTCATCTTGGATCCCGACCAACGAGAAAGAGATCTCTTGGATTTTGACATTTGCGTTGAAGAGCTGAGCAGACTCTCCATGTTTCGGATCTTGAAGAGCGAAATTGAATTCATTTGCAGAAACCAGAGCGAGCGACTAAAAAAGAAGATGATCCGCTTGCTGGTAGAGTCTCTCATTCTTCATGACAACAAAGAAGATCGACGAAAGAGTATGTATGATCTAAAAGAGTTGCTGATGAACTCCATCCAGAACGCAGCAACAGAGGATTGGAGAAGTGTAGATTTGAAAGATGAAGGGAAAAAATAACAAATGGAGGACGGGGCGACAGGGGACAAAGGAATAAATAAGAAAAAAATCAATGTATGAAAGGTTGTGAGGAAGGAAGACGTTTCATGGTCAAGGAAGATCCAATTTAATTCGTCGAATGCAACGATTTCGTGTAGGGGTTCTCATGGAACGCGTCCAGTAATTCAGGAGATATTCGCTCTTTCAGCTCCTTCTCGTCGAAGACAACGATCTTCTCTTTCGTGATGGCCTCCACGGACGGCGCTTGATAAATTTTTGAAACGGGAGTGGGCAGAGCGACGAAATCGTTCGACTGCTCAACAGAATGCGATTCCATACTTTCCACGGATTCCTTTCCTGCGAAAGATTTAGCCGAAGAAATCGTGGGTTCACGAGATTCAAGCAGCTCTTCTTGCTTACTCTGGATATCCGCGTTGTAGAAAGTATCATACATCTGAGGGTTCTTTCCATCCTGTTTCACGGCCACGCCCAAGAATTCCACGTCACTCGTAACTTCTCTCTGAGTCATGGGCGTGTCGAATTCGGTGACTTTGTACGCACCAATCATGCTCGTTTGAGCGTGCTGTGCTCCAATGTAGTTATCATTATCCGTCGTGGTTTCGCGAATGGTGGTGGGCGCCGTGGCGTCCGTGACAGTGTACCCCAAACCTTTCTTCTTGTGAGCAGCAATCAGCGTCGTCTTCACCACATCCTGTTCTCTCGCTGTGCCTTTCGGAATCCACACGTTCAAATCGATTTTCATCGCGTTCTTATCCGTACCGACATTTCCCGTTCGCGGATAAAGCACCAGAGTTTCGTTTGTCGTTGTCTTCGGTATGTTCGCGGGATCGTACACTTGACCTTTTGGAACCGACGCTTGAACTTGCCCGTAACCAGAATCGTGTAAACTCAACTCTTTGATAGTCACCCTTGCAATATCGTTCTTGTAAGAAATGGTCGCTCGTTTGTCTGCTCCCATGAATCCTACGTGATCTTGGTTCTCCGTCGTCTCTTTCACCGTTGTACGTGTCTTGTCTCCTGGTTCTTTCGCAATCACCCGACCTTCATCTGCACCCATGAACCCTTGATGATCCTGTACTTCCGTGGTTTCTTTCACCGTCGTTCGAGCTTTGCCCTCTGGATCGTGACTCTGCACAGCTCGAGCGTCTGCACCCATAAATCCTTGATGATCCTGTTTTTCTGTGGTTTCCTTGACAGTCGTACGTGCTCTCGCATCCGGATCGTGGCTCTGTACCTGTCTCTTGTCCGCTTGCAGGAATCCTTGGTGATCATGTATTTCTGTACCCTCGCGCACCGTTGTTCTCGCGACGTCCTCCGGGTCGTGCACGAATCCTTCTTTCACGCTCTTTTGAAGATTTCCCGATGTCGCGCGAGATTTTTCCACCAAGGTCTCATTGCGCGTCTCTCGCATGATATCTTCCAAGGGAGCGAACATGGCTTTGAAAATAGAATACACATTCGAAGTATACGTGGCCAACCCTGTTTCGGCTCTATTCGTTTCTGTGGCAACATAAGTAGATTTACCATAATCTGTGATTTTCTTCGCAGCTTTTACATTTCGATGAATATTCGGCCCGGCGAGCACAGTCATCTTGTTTGTCTCCGTATACTCTTGCGCACGAAGATCTCCCTGATTCACCGTCGCAGGAGTGGCTGAACCCGTGTATTCACGCGAGGTCTCTGGTCGAGTGACGTCTCTCTCAACGATTTCCGAACGATAGGTCATCTCTTTTTCGTGACCTACCGTTGTGAAATATCTATCCTCAGAATTCTCGTAGTAAGTGTCCGGCATCTTCTTTTGCATCTCAGATAACAATCCCCGATTCGTCACTAGATTCTTCGAAGGTTTCAGCCGACCTTCGTAGGTCGACTTGATGTTGCTGCCTCTGCGCAACTCGTCGATCGTCTTCGGCAGGTGAAACTCGCGAATATCTTGCTGGAATCCGCCCACTGGCCCGTCCGAATAACTCAAACCTAATCCAGGACCCACATATTCCTGCTGAAAAGGTTTCTCCCCCTGACGACGAATAGAAGGATTGTACCTGTCAATGGTTCGCGAAGTCTTCTCCGGCATACCGTGCACAAAAGTGTTGTCTTTCTGAGGCTCAAACAAAGCTCCTACCTCGCGTTTCTCCAACCAATTCACAGGAAGCGACCCGCTGAAATTCTCTACGATGCTGCGAGTCGAATCGCTGTCGACGTTCTGACGAATATGACTTCCGAAGAAAGGAACCATGTTGCCATGCGTGAAATCTTCCACCGCGATCTTTTTTCCAGAGAGAGAATTGACATATTTCACTGAACTTGTGACTTCTGCTCTTTGAGAGGAAGAGGAGGAAGAGGAAAGGGATGTGCGCGGGTCGTTGAAAATTCTACTGTTTGAGTAGGGAGGAACGACGTTCGTCGACTCAGGATGTCGCAGATTTGGAAACTCGCGCGTCACCAAATCTCTCTCGTATTCATGCGCCATGCGAGAAATTGATTGGTCGTATACTCCGATATTCACATCGGCCGAACGAGTGCTGCCTCCACGATTCGTCTTTTTCTGCATTTCACTGCTTTTCAACAGAGGACGCTCTACATCGTCTGTTGAAAGTAGATATCCCATACCAAGTAGCCCTCCTGTTAGTGCAAGATTCATTCTTTCGTTCTGCTGAAATTAATCGAAAAAATTTTTTTTTCCTAAACGCTCTGATTAAACCTGCAAGAAGAAAAAAATATGCAAAGTAAGAGATCACAGTGATCTACATGGATCTGGGTTGACATTCATAATCCAATGCAAGTCGACCCGTTTGTAAAAAAGAGGAAGGTGTCTCTTTGAAGTGAATGTTATTTTTTCCTAATTTCTCTGCTTAACCCTTTACCTGGGAAAACAACTAAAATCGACCACCTGGTGGCGTCGTCTTTAAATTCTTCTTATAAATTATAGTTGTAAAGAGTTTCAAATATTACGATAGAACTCAGTTGTACGTTCACTCTTGGAAACAACCCAGCACATGTCTCAATAGTTGTTTAGAGTAGTCAGAAGAAGCTAGTTCTCAAGAAAGATGCGTCAAGACTCTGAATTAAAAAAGCGTCGACTACGATAACACGCGATATATTTCCATGATTGCCTCAGAAAATATCTTGAGCGAGCCAGAATATCTTTCAATAGAATACAAAGCGGCGAGTAGCGAAGACGACGAAATTCTGATTTCTTTCCTGCAAAGAAGTCATTTGGGAGTCTATTCACTTGCTACGAACTTTCCTCTTTCGGAAGAAACATCTTTGACCCACGATTTCCATGTCGTCGAGTTTTCGTCTACTGTTCGCCCACCTTCTCTCTCAGTGATTAACTCTGGTTCTGCGAACGAAGACATGACTGTAGAAACCCAAGGGAACCTAAATGTAAGCCAATTACTGCTGCTGGGATCACAAGAAGAGAGAGAAGTCGAAAAAGAGATTAACAGAATATCTGGGGGAGAATCCCTTGACGAAACCAGAGAGTTTGAACCGAAGCACCGGATTTTCGAGTGCACAGTCAGTGACTGCAAACAGCAAGATCTGCTTGAAGAGACGAAACTCTTTGTGAAAATTCTCGGAACGTTGGATCCGATGGATTTCGTGCAAGAAGAATATCCAGAGAAGAGCGTTTTAAACATATTCGATCTTTCCTTGCAATCGAAATTGGTTACCTTGATGGACAAACTCGATAATCCTAGGAATTCAGCGTACACAGAGAGCGTAGCGTCTTATTTAGTTTCGCGTCTGGTTGAGAGAAACATATGTCCTCATTTTCCTCGACTCTTTGGTGTCTTCGCAGGTATGCAAAAGAGACTGAGCGTTAATTTCAGCGACGAGTATGAAGATTTGTGCGATCAGCAGAGTTTCTTGGACGGATTGAAAAACCAGAAATTCGAAATAGTGAAAACAGACTACTTCGTCGGTTGCGAAGGAGATGTCGCAAACATGTCGTCATCCCAGAGCGATGAATTCTTTGAAGACGATTTCATGGATGACAGTTCATTCGACGAGGACGAAGATGAAGATTTTCGGGTCAATCAAAAAGAAGATGGGACCAACTCTCAAGCAGCAACAGAGCAGAGCGAATCAGAGGACTCGGATACCGAGGAGGGCGAAGAAGATGACGACGATGAGGGAGAAGAAGAGGAGGAAGAAGAGGAGGGCGAGAGAAGCGAAGAGAAGG
>Ga0066180_10000195_pt1 | contig 12255 bp, 10 predicted proteins | sample LauGreSBDMM110SN_4_FD_59338 | JGI IMG/M metagenome (GOLD analysis project Ga0066180, IMG submission 59338) | Freshwater lake microbial communities from Lake Michigan, USA - Su13.BD.MM110.SN (version 2) (version 3) | ecosystem: Environmental > Aquatic > Freshwater > Lake | place: Lake Michigan... | reverse complement strand
AAGTTTAGAAAAATTCATTATTAAGAACAAAAAATATAGATTTACCTTAATAGTAGTAAATGACGGAAGTATAGATAATACAATCAAAATAGTAAAACAATTCAAAAGTAAGATACTTAAAATTGTCATAATTGATCTACCAATAAATATAGGACATCAAAAAGCTATATGTGCTGGAATACTTAATTCAAATAGTGACTGCACTATCACTATGGATTCAGACCTTCAACATCCATTCGAATTGATTACTAAAATGCTTTTGCACTGGGAAGAGGGATTTGAAATCGTCCAGGGAGTTAGAACTAGTACCATTGATAATACATTCGCTAAGAAAATTTTTTCTTTTACATTTTATAAAGTTTTCAGTTTTGTAAGTAGTTATTCAATTACTCCTGGATCATCAGATTTTAGATTGATTGGTTCGAAATCCAGAACAGAACTTAAAAATCACCTAAATCGTTTTCCAAATCACGATGTTATTTTAAGGGTATTATTTCCTATGTTTGCGTTTAAAACTAAGGAAATTAAATTTCAGGCAGCACCTAGGCCAAATGGTAAAACGAAGTTTAGCCCTAGAAAAATGCTCAAACTAGCATTTGCGGGGTTATTTTCTTATTCTAGATTACCAATTATTTTGGCAATTTTATTTTTAGTTTTGTCATGCTTTTTGTTATTCAGTCTATTACTTTTAAAGTTGCAATTTACAATTGATCCAAACACATTAAATTTTGTATCGTTTTTATTTGTTATTCTAATACTATTATTTCAATTGATAGTAGGCGCAGTATCTATGCTACTGATTTATAAAGTACTTAAAGAGATTATCTATCCCCAGAAGTTTCGCATTTAGTGTTTAAAGGCTTTAGAATAAATGCGGACGACGCAGGATTGGATCAAGATATTGATATCGCTATACTTGAATTATTAAAAAAAGGGGCAGTTAACACTTGCTCTGTTGCGCCTAATGGCGACAACTTTGATAATTTTATTATTGAATTCAAGAGTATGCAGTTCAAGTCTATTGGGATTCATCTTTGCTTCACAGGCGATGAGAATGCTTTAACAGGTCGGTCAATTCTAACAAATCAAGAAGGTAAATTCCTCTTTAAGAATAAGCTTATTTGGCGATCTATATACTCGCCACGCAAAACATTGAAAGCTCTAGAACAGGAGCTAAATACACAGATAGAGAAAATTAGGGATTGCAACTTATTGATATCTCATTTTGATTCACACCAGCACTTACATCTATTTCCTTTACTAAGTCGGTTGGTAATTAAATTAGTTAAGGAACACGATTCCAGCCTGAGAGTGCCCATTATCATTAAGCCCACCGCGCGACTCTCCTCGTTTTTGATCATGCCGTTAAGTTTTTTTCTGAAAATACGTGCAAAAAAGAGTGGTATTAAGATTCACCGCTCTATTGGATTTGAGTATAGTGGAAGGATTACAGAGAAAACTTTGACGTATTATTCAACACACCTAAAGCATAAATTTGATGAGTTATTAGTTCATCCAGGATATTCTACAGATGCGCTTATCAGAAAGTACAAAAATTGGAATTATGAATGGGATAATGAGAGAGTTGCACTATTAAATTTAAATCCAGGAAATGGGTGTACTAATGAAAAATAATGTATTCGTTACAGTTTGCCCTTTATGCCATAAAAATGAAATTATAAAAGTGGCAGATTTGAAAAAGTATATTCTAGGTAGATGTAAAAATTGCAGTTGCTATATAAATCTCAGTTTTAATGAAAGTAAAATTCAAGATATTTTTGGCGCCACTTATTACAATAATGTCCAAGAAGCAGCATTCTCAGCAGGGAAAACAGGTGGATCGGACTCTAGTTTGCCTATATATGAGAAAGGGTTAGCTGAGGTTGAAAAGATACTCGCTAGAAAAGGTACTTTATTGGACGTTGGTGCTGCTTACGGTTCATTTGTGAAATTTTCACTGAGTAAAGGCTGGATAGCTAGAGGTATTGAAATCTCAGAGTATTCTTCAGCTTTAGCTCGAGAGCAACTCGGAATCCCGGTAGAAACTGGTACGGTTTTAGATCTTGTTAATTCACAAGCAAAATTTGACGTCATTACTTTATGGGATGTAATTGAGCATGTATATGATTTGAAAGAAACATTAGAAAGTATTTATTTGTTGTTAAACAAGAATGGTTTATTGCTTATTTCAACCGATAATTTTGATTCACTTATTACAGATATAGGATTCACGCTTAAATCTACTATAGGCTGGAACTGGCCACTAAGGCGCTTTTTGATCCCTCAAAACTCAGTGTACCTCACACCATCAACTCTGTTTTTAGCCTCAGAAAAGATCGGTTACTCGTTGCAACTTTTGCAGGGTATAGACTATCCAATAGATAAAATAAATCTGTCTTTTCCGCAGAAATTACTGTTAAGGTTGCTATATGGCATGGGCAATAAAGTTAATAGGCAATCACAGTTTCTGTGTATTCTAAGAAAGGAGAATTAAATTTTTTCTCTCAGGACTAAGTTAAGCATGAGTGTTGCACTTGTGACAAAAAATCGACCATTTTATGTTCAGTACTATATTCTCTCTCGTTGCAACCTAATTTGCAGGCAATGCAATATTGTAGAGGCGAACTCAGATCTAGTAGATGCAGATTTAAACACGGTTGAAAAGATTGCAGATAATCTTGTTAAAATTGGAGCAGGAGTCGTTTTGCTCACGGGAGGGGAACCATTTCTTCGTAAAGATTTACCAGAAATGGTAAAAATATTTGTCGATAGAGGTTTAAACCCTAGATTACAAACTGCAGGTTTTACAACGACTCGAGAACAGTTGGAAGCTGTCAGGAACGCAGGAGCAAAAGATATAAATATATCTTTAGATAGCTTAATTAGCGATAAGCAGGATTACATAAACGGAAGTATGAGTAATTCTTGGCGAAAAGCAATTGAGTGTATTGTTGCTGCCAATGAAGTATTTGATGATCCCGATAGGATTTGCGCATTCGGTACCGTATTAAGCAAATTAAATTATATGGAAATACCGGCAATTATTGAATTGGCAACCTACTTAGGCTGGTATGAATCTTTGGTACCCGTGCATATTACTGATTCAGAAACCCCTCTAAATTTCCGCGGAATAGACGATGAAATGAAGTTCCCGTCTGAAATGGAGAATGAACTATTAGACCTAAAGAGCAAGATTATTACTATGAAATCAGAAGGGTTTAACATTTTTGATAGCAACTCGTACATCGATTCAATTTTTGATTTCATAAGAGATAACAAGCCATCCTGGCGGAAAGATGATGTTTGCGATTCACCAAATCTATATTTTGCCATACTACCGAACGGCGACTTTGCAGTGTGCTGTGACCATAGGTTTCAGGGAAAACTTTCAGTCGCTGATCCAAATTTTCCAAAAATTTATAAATCAAAAAGTTTCAGAGATGAAGTTAAACCTACGGTAACTAAATGCACAGGGTGTAACTATGGCAGTTATCCTGAAGTTACATTAAGTGTCCGTGATCCTCAGGCAAGGCTTGATAGAATAAAGCAAGTTTTGTTTTCAAAATCAAAACCAATCCCTAAAAGATCACTCAGCGATACGCTAGGAATGATTGAATATCTGATAGAAAAATATGAAATTCCTAAATACACTGGGCCTAAATTTAGAGTTAAACCAGCAGCATTTTCTCAACGATACGGCGGTATGGAATCCGTACAACGGGGGGCTAGAACCACTCCTAAAAAATTCCTAAATATAGTCGAAAAAGACTAAAATTTTTCTAATGGAAGTCAATAAAATACATATATTGATTTCTGGAGGATCTGGATTTATTGGTTCAGAACTTGCAGATAGTTTCTCAAAAATTGGCCTAAAGGTTCATTTGCTCCACCATGAATTTTGCAAAAGTAATTCAATTCATAAAGAAAATGTTACGTGTTCAAATTGGGATCAGATAAACACTTTATCAAATAAATCATGGTACATTTTTCACTGTGGGGGAATTTCAAGTTATCTAAATAACAATTTTAATGAGCTTAAAAAAGCAAACGTCAGTATGACTAAAAGTATAGCCAAGTTTGCGGAAATTACTCGCTCCCACTTAGTCTTCATGAGCACTATCGGAGTATATGATCGAAAAAATTTTTCAGGCATAGTTAATAACCTTACTTCTGAAAGCTCTTGCTACCCACGTACGCTTTACGGTAAATCAAAGTTACTTGCTGAGCAAGAAATAATTAAAGAAAATACTAATTACTTGATCATAAGATTACCTTGGGTATATGGGAAAAATATGAGAAAGAATTCTCACATTAGAAAGTTTAATGAATGGGCACGAGCAGGTAAATTGATAAGTATGTTTAAATGGCCTGGGCGAGTTAGTGTTTTGAATGTTAATTTACTTAGCAAATTTTGTACAGACATAGTTCTTGGTAAGGTCAAACTTGACAATAATATAATTAATTTAAGCGAAAACCAACCTATATCTATTAATTCTTTCTATTCGAATCATACAAAAAATAGATTAATTAAGCTCATTTCTATACCTAAAATGTCTTCGATTTCAAGATTTTTTCCAAGTCAACTCAGGATTCTTATGGAGGATTACTTAGTTTATGAAAAACAAAATTGGAATTTAGAAAAAAATCACCACTTTGATAATAGTTTTTCTGCAATAGATAATTACTGGAATAACCCAACGCAGTAACATGAGTGATAATAGCAAGAAAGTCTTAATCACAGGTGGATCTTCAGGTCTTGGCTTGGAATTAACAAAGTTGTTTCTTGAGCATCATTATACCGTAACAGTCATTGACATAAATACGATTAGGATTAAACATCCAGGTTTAAAATTTGTTAAATTAGATTTGAGTAAACGTAAGTCTGTTCTTGAATTTATTCAAAAAAACTTTGATTTTGATATAATTATAAATAACGCGGCAACTTTAGAAAATAAACTGTTCAAAAATCAATCAGTTGAGGAAGTGTGTGATCAAATTGAAGTGAATGTTTTTACTATGTCAATTTTTGCTTTATATTTATCTAAAATATCGAGTGCACATAGAATTCGAAGTCTGGTAAATATTTCGAGTAGCGCTGCTCATTTCCCAACACCGAGTTTGAGTGTATATGGGGGCTCTAAATCTTTTGTAAGTAGATTCTCTAAAAATTTAATCCATGAAGACGTTTATTTACACTTAGTTTGCTTAGAATTAAGCGGAATGAGAACTAATTTTCAGGTCAAGCATGGAATTAAAAAAAGCGGTTCGCTATTTCTATTAGAACCAAAGTATGTTGCAGAAAAAATATATAAAATTTTGCTCAAGAAAAAATCAGGGAATTACACTATTGGAACTGTTGGAAAATTCTTAATTTTTTTCAAACGTTTATTGCCTGAGTCATATTATGAGCGTATTTTAGGCTGGTTATTCAAACATGCACGCTAAAATAGAATCAATTAAAGCGCATAAGAATTTTTTTGCCTTAGTATTTTTCTTGCCGATCTTTTATTTTGGTCACTTAAGATTCATTTCTAGAACCGGAATTGCGGCTGAGCAATACTGGATTATTCAAAATCGTCATAGTGGAATTTTGACAGGGTTTTTATATGGTGATGAAAGCAGACCATTTTTATCACTTCTTTTCCATGCAATTTATCTTGTTTTTGGGGAAAATTACACTGCCGTTATCCTTACAAACTCTCTACTTACTTTAGTAATTGCGTTTCTTACATTCAATATATGTTTTAAAATAACACAAAGTTTTGGACTGAGCGTTATCGCTGGGATTTTGATATTAAGTCATGGGGGTGAACAATCAACACATTTGTTTAGCATGCTTGTATTAAAACAAGTAGTAATTTCTTTACTTTTGCTACTTTTGATTTACCTGAAAATCAAAGATGGGAATGAATTACGTTACATTTTCTTTATAGCATTTTTCTCGATTATTGCTTTATTTACTTATGAAGCTTCTTTACTGGTATTAGTTATCATTATTGGATTAATACTTAATAAGTTTTTAGTTTCTAAACGATACAATACGGGAGCATCTTTTTTTCTCCTAACTTTGCCAATATTCTTTTTTTTATTAATCAATTTATCGCGATATTTTATATCAGACGAAGTAAGCTACCAATCCAAAAAATTTAGAAATCCGACCTTAAATGGTGTATTTGAATCAGCTCAGGAGTATATAAAGGGAATCCTGTTTCCTAATACATGGGAAACCTATTACGAAGGATATTTTAAAGAATGCATACCTGAGGTAAGTTCAATAATCGGCAGTAGCCCTTTAATATTAGCTACTGTTTATTTATTTTTAATTTCAGGATTGATCTATTTAATTCATCGTAGTCGAAGTTCACGTACAAATAGTGCAGGACTTAAAGAACCAATACTCTTTTTACTTTTGGTGGCTTCATATACACCATATTTTTTTGTATCCGACGGAACGGGAAATTGGAGAACGCAATTCATTGCACTTCCCTTTTTTACGATATTTGTTATTAGAATAATTTTAAGAATTTCCTATATAAGGAAAGATATAATTAGGGTGATTTCAAGTATTTTTCTAGTATTATTCTTCACATTTTGGATAATGCATGGTCTATACGCATTGCAGACACAGCAATTATACTTTGCAAAGTATTGGTCAGATCATCAAAAATACTTTAAGCAAATTACTGAAGTAGCACCTGGATTGGCCGATAACACGGAAATCTTACTATCAGGCATTCCCCAAGGAAGTAGTTACTGTGAAAAGTTGGAACGTGACCCTTTTGAGGACCCGTATTGGCTCTCAGCAGGATTTCACGTTTACTATCCCAATCTTTATCATCCCTCAACTTCACGGCAAATTGCATCATACTCAAATCAGAAATTTTCTGACTTACTAATCAAGCCAAATGGGGAAAAGTCAATAAAGATTGTTGATGATAAGAACGCATATGATTTTGATTTAGAAAATCTTGTAATTATGGAATGGACCGGCAATAAATTTTCTATAATTTCCTCATCTGATTTTAGTTTGAAGGCTGTAACAAACGCTAAGTATTATTCGCCTAGCAGTCTTGTTAAGATGAAATCTAAACTTGATGATCAAGCACGAAGTAATTTAGGAATTATGCCGATTACAACACCTTAGGGAAAAATTTAAGAATTTCTGTCATCTATGGAATAGAAACCTTAAGATTTGCATACATATGAGTAAAGTTACAAAAGTTAGGAAACTCTAAGACTAGATTTTATAAATTTACGAAAATTTAGGGGTAACTTCTTATATACAGTGAAGAACCATGATAATAGTTTATGAGATGCAAAAAGTTTTTTCTGATAGCGCTTAAATTCTCTATTAGAATTTAGAGCTGCTTGGGAATAAATCAACACAGTCATAAAAACATTTAGGCGGACAAAATTTCTAAATCTATACAAGACTCTATATCTGTGGAATCGTTTTCGAGGTCGTACATTTCCAGATAAAATTCCAGTGTAATTGTTCTGTAAAGGTGTAAAACAATTTTCTTGGATAAGGCTCCGGGTGGACCAGTGGTTTCCCCTAATGGTTATAATTTTTTCTTGGTTTTTTAGTTTTGTAATAATATCGAAGTTAGATTTGATGACATCATACAAGTTTAAATTAAATCGCCCGCTCGAATTCAAAAATTCTAGATTATCAGAAATTCCAAAATCTAATATGTACGCGTCAATTGGACTGTTACTGTTTTTATCAGCGTTATTAAAATCTGTAATTATCAGTGAAATACCTAAAGTAGTGGCTAATGTAAGTAACTTTTGCGTAAAGTCATTATCGTAACTTGATACATAAATATTTAAACTATTTCTAGAATTTATCAAATCATCCAGTAAAAAAATTCGAACTAGTTCAGCATCGTATTTTAGATCCAGTAGTAATGTGCTCAGAATTTCAGGTTTTTTAAGAGTATGATTACTAGAGAAAGGCAGGCCATTGACACGCGGCAGGATACCTTCTTCTAAATTTACATCACTTAACCCCCAACTGGCCTTATTATCATAATGAAGCATAATTTGCTCTATTGAATTCATGCTAACGGTAGTATGAAAATGTGTTAACTCTCTCAAATGATTTTGATGAAATCCTTCCATTATCTGTGAACTAAGAATTTTTGAATTAATTTTATTCATTTTTTCTATTGCAATCGAAAGCCTACTGTCAACATGCCAACCCTGTAACATTTCTTCAGGAAATCCATTTACGGATTGCCACAAATTTTTTGAAGCGAGTTGAAAATCTCCCACGGCATCCGGAAAAAAATTACCGTAACCCTCAACTGGCTCTGAGGAGATTTTTTTGGTCAAAGATGAATTCCCAAAAATACTATCAATTTTTTCTATAGTTGCTTTTGGGTTCATCCTATCGAATTGATCCCATATATATTCCGGAATTTCGAATCGATACAAGTGATAGAGACCGGGTTTAAGCTGATTGAGAATCTCTGTATAGCGTTTTCCTTTTGTGTTAAAAACCATGTCAGTGTTAGTGGATAGAATCCAATCATTCCTGGCGCGCCTAATCCCTACATTTCTTGCTATTGGTTCTAAAATCGGCTTATTGCTTGAACCCTTTAAAGAGTTGTGTGTATCGGTTCTAACTCTTAAAACCCGAATGTGTGCTTTTGTTTTTGTTGTTAGAGTATCGTAGATTGAATCAATGAGCGTTGGTAACTTATCAGGGGTATTCCAATCTATGAAAATGATCTCATCCATTGCTTCCATCGGGTCTGCAATTGAGTTTAGGCTGGTTGCAACCCGCTTGTGTAAGTTATAACCATGGCCATCATTCCGACCAACTACAACTACTGATAACATATCCTTAACGTACACTATTTCTATTGGAAGGTATCTTATTAACATTACAGTTGTCGGTTTAGGTAAACTAGGTTTACCTTTGGCAGCTTTACTAGCAAAAGCTGGACATAAAGTATTAGCGTACGACAGGTCTAGCGCGCTTATTGGTAATTTAACTAATGGAAATTTCCATTCCAGTGAACCAAATTTGATGGGATTACTCACGGAATCAAAAGAGTTCATTGATTACACTGACAAAATCGAGGGAGCCTTTCAAGGCACGGATGCCGTGTTTATCATCGTGCCTACTCCTAGTGAAACAGATGGGCAATTCTCAAATGACTCCATTATTGAGTTTATTTCTAAGCTAAATCCTAAAACTTTTGAAAGCAAAAAAATTGTGTTTAACATAGTGTCTACTGTTATGCCCGGATCATCAGAGGGGATTATTAAGTCAACTTTAGAAATGGCTTTGAATAAGAAGGTGGGCAATAACTTAGGTTTGTGCTACAACCCAGAATTTATTGCTTTAGGCTCGGTTGTAAAAGATATGCAAGAACCTGATATGCATTTGTTGGGTCAGTCTAGCAACTGGGCAGGGGATACAATAGAAGAAATTTTGAATTCTATTGTCTTGAAACCCGTACCATGCCGAAGAATGAATTTGACAGAGGCAGAATTAGTAAAAATTGCAGTAAACAATTTTGTTACCATGAAGATATCCTTTGCAAATATTTTATTTCAAGCAGCAGTAAAATTGGGTAATGTGGATATAGACACTGTAACTGAGTCCCTTGGGCTAGATTCAAGAATTGGAGCAAAGTATTTGAAAGGGTCTGTGTCATATGGAGGCCCTTGCTTTCCACGAGATACTCGAGCACTCACGGCGCTTTTCTTGAGAATAGGGGTAGATGCAGATTTGTCTATTGCCACCGAATTAGTGAATGATAATCACGTAAAATTTATAATCAACCACCTGCAAAAAAGTTTTAATGGAGCTAAAGTAATCGGCATAATCGGAGCATCCTATAAAAATGGAACAGCCGTTATTGAGGAAAGTGCCGGAATTTCTATTGCCAGAGAATTACTAACGAAAGATCTTCGAGTGATCATTTGGGATGACGAAGATGTAACTTTACCTGTAGACATTGCGAACGAAGTACATCTGGAAGACAGTTTTAGTTCATTAGTAACTAAATCTGATTACATTGTAATTTCAAGACCATTTAGTGATATTAATAACATATACTCAACTCTTAAAGAACAATCTAAACCATTTACAGATTTATGGCGACAAACAAAGTAGAAGCAAAGCGCGAACCACCATTAATTTCAGTTATAGTTCCAACAATTGGAAGAGATAGTTTAATTCTTGCTTTAGAGTCTATTAATAGTCAATCATATCAACCAATTGAAATTTTAATTGTGTGTGATCATCAGCTAAAAGACAATCAATTTATTTTACAGGTAGCAAAGCTATCGCTAGTTAAGGTTTTGTACAATTCTTCTGGAACGGCTTCTGCAAATCGAAACCTAGGATTGTTAAAAGCCCGTGGTGATTTTGTAGCATTTCTTGATGATGATGATGTTTGGCACACAGAAAAGTTAAAACTTCAAGTTGATGCAATTTCAAGTTCTGGTGCGAATGTAATCTGCAGTAGGGCAAGGTATAGAGGTTGGAAAAATGAAGTAGTTCCAAATAAAATTTTTAATAATGATAAACTTTTTGTCATATCTCTTTACAACAAGTGGTCTTTCAAGCCTAGACAGTATGGAATACCGACACCAACATTACTAGTGGCTACCAAACTAGCCCAAAATGTTCTATTTGATGAGAAATTATCCGAGCGTGAGGATATTTGGTTCATTCATAATCTTCAGATTTTAGGGGCAAAATTTTGCCAAATTGATAAAGTACTAGCGGAAGTTTCTTCAACAAAACCGCACACCAATCGAAAAGTATTTATGGCCCAGGAAATTGACTGGTTTATGAAATTAAACCAAATAAGTCGAAATTTAGGCTGGAAATTTTTAATAACCGTATCAATCAGAAATTGCTTATTAAACTTGAAAATTCTTAAAGCTCTAACTTTACTATTTAAAGCTTTAAAGATTATTACAATCAACAAATTGTTTAAGTAGTATGATTAGTGCTACAAAATTGAATTGTTAAAAAATAAAAGTATAATCTGATCTTACTATCTTAGTTGGACTGCATTAACTTGACTATTAATCCAACTATAAGTTTTTTCTAGACCCTGTTTTAAGTTTAATTCATAATCCCATCCTAAAACTCTTCGGATTAAATCATTTGAAGAATTTCGTCCGCGAACACCCGTTGGTGCGTCGAGCTTGTGTTTACGCGAAACCATTTTTCCAGAAACTTCAGAAACAATGTCGATCAATTGGTTAATTGTCACCATTTCTTCAGATCCAATATTGATCGGTTCCGTGAAATTCGATTGCATTAATCGTCGCGTTGCTTCAATGCATTCATCTATATACAGGAATGAACGTGTCTGGAGGCCATCTCCCCAGACCTCTATTTCCCCTCCCCCTGAAGGAAGTTTTGCAATTTTTCGACAAATTGCAGCTGGAGCTTTTTCACGACCCCCATCCCACGTTCCCTCCGGTCCATAAATATTGTGATATCGAGCAATCGCAACCGGTAATTTGTAATTTCGATGGTAGGACAGAAAAAGCCGCTCAGAAAATAACTTTTCCCACCCATATTCACTATCTGGGTTTGCCGGATAGGCGCTAGATTCTTCGCAGTTAGGGTTGTCTGGATCTAGTTGATTATGTTCCGGGTACATACACGCACTACCAGAGTAGAATAACTTTGTTTTGTTAATTCCGTATGACTCATTTATCTCGCGTTGAGCATCTAGAACATTCAAATTTATTGTTGCGGAATTATGCATGATGTCTGCATCGTGGTCGCCAGTGAAAACAAAACCAGCTCCTCCCATGTCTGCAGCAAATTGGTAGACTTCGTCAAAAGCCTTATTTGGTTCAGCAAGGACCAATGAATTCTTGACTTCCTGTTGATTTCTTAAGTCTCGAATTAAAAACTCATCTGCAACTGTTGTAGAGAATTCTGGTTCCTTAAGGTCGATACCGCGAACCCAGTAACCTTCGCTTTTTAGACGTTTGACCATGTGGCTACCGATGAAACCGCCTGCTCCCAAAACAAGTGCTTTTTTCATGAACGTATCATATTGGATCGAGGTAAGTATCAGAGAGGTCTTTTTCAGCGTTCAAACTCTGTTTTCACACTACTTTGACGTAAAGAACGGTCCACTTTAATCATATATACTATTAGTTCAACAGCGGGTTAAAGAGCTAAAGCTCAGTAATTCAGGCTGAAGTGGGGCCTTTAGCTCAGTCGGTAGAGCAACAGACTTTTAATCTGTGGGTCGTCGGTTC
>Ga0066180_10000193_pt1 | contig 12278 bp, 10 predicted proteins | sample LauGreSBDMM110SN_4_FD_59338 | JGI IMG/M metagenome (GOLD analysis project Ga0066180, IMG submission 59338) | Freshwater lake microbial communities from Lake Michigan, USA - Su13.BD.MM110.SN (version 2) (version 3) | ecosystem: Environmental > Aquatic > Freshwater > Lake | place: Lake Michigan... | reverse complement strand
CGCTTGTCTATAAACAAATTGCACCAGAGGAAAACTAACCCGCAGCAAGCTTTCTGCTTCCTTGGGTGAGTCAGAGAAAACCAAACAAACCGAAAACTCTTCCAAAAGATTTCCCAAATTCAATCCACGTGTTATACGGGAGACAGCGAGAGGAGTTTTCGAGTCGAGAGCCAACAAGTCACCTAGCCTAAAATGAAGTCCAATAATAGGACCATCTGAATGACCGCCCACGGCAATGGGTGTACTCTCTAGAGAGTCTAGAATTTTCTGAATAGAAGTATTCGAAATCAATCTCTTTGTATAATGACCCCGCAATGACAAGACCCAAGGCCTGATCTTACTGCATTCATTATCCGAATTTGCAGATGCAATGAGACCCAGGATGTGCAAGAATTTTTTCAATACAACAAGACATTCAACTCTAAACCTAGACGGACCCCCATTCTCATTTTGAGTTTTAGGTTTGTAATCACCTATCACGCTTATTTCACCAGAATCGAAGAAATTACTAAGCTCCTGATCTCTCTTTGTAACACCGGAGTTGTGCATCACTAAAACGATTCGTCGTCGAGGAAATCTAACTCGCAAGTCTTCAAAAAGCGCCCAGGCATACAACTGCGATCCCAACCCCCCCCAGACATGAATTTTTAGATTAAAGTATAGGAATCGCATTAGAGTATGTTACATGAGGGGACCAAATGATTAGAGATACCAAGAACATTAAAAGTTTAGTTTTTGTTTCACTTTACTCTCGGGATTACTCAAGATCTGGTGTTTTCTACTCTGGCTACCCAGGAGAGAAAAATTATCTCGAATTCGCAAAGCGCCCCAAGCAGATAATCCAGCAGATTAATACACTCAAAGAGTCATTTAAATTCTCAGACACAATAATTTTTGTGATGTCCCCAAGTCATATATTAGTAATTTACTTCAAATTATTCGCAAAGTTTAAAATCGTTCTAGATGCCGGTTGGCCATTATCGGATTCACAACCTAAGGCGGAACGGAATCACCCTCGCTATCTAAGCAAAATAAAAAATACCGCATTGGATTTTTTGTCATTTAAATTTGCGGACGAGATAATATTCGAGACCGAAAAACAGACGGATTTTTCAAGAAAAAAATTCCTCTTAAGAAAGAGCAAGTGCCATAGCATTCCAACGGGGTTTAATGAACTTGAATTTAGTAGTGCGGTGAGTAATTCAAGGATGCCTAGAGAACTTTCTCATTTTGGAAATTCTTCGCACGAGTTCATCTTATTCCGAGGCAAAAACAATCGAGAAGCTGGGATTGAGAAAATAGTAGGTGCAGCAAAAATTCTCGGAAAAAATTTTAAATTTCTTATCATCAGCAATGAGGAGGTAATAAATCTTCCTAGTAATGTATTACAGATTAGTCGTTACTTGTCCAGAGAGGAACTGGTTTGGATTTATCAGCATACTAGTGTCGTTTTGGGTCAATTTGGGAATAACAATAGATTAACCAGAACTACCCCACATAAATTTTTTGAGGCAGCATATTTCACAAAATGTTACGTTACACCCAGAAATATTGGACTTGAAGGTTTGGCTGATGAAAAAAATGTTTGTTTTACACGCACGTCGCAATCAACCGATATTGCAGATACGTTATGCATGTTAAGTCAGAATAAAGAACTAAGGATTCTTCGGTCAAGAAATTTGAGGGATAATTATGATCTTAATTGGAGTCAGACCAAACTTTCTGACGCACTTATGGAAATTATTGTCTTAAACTAACTCATAAACCATATCTAGTTTTTTTCGCATAATTTCCGGACTAAACTGGGCAACCCTTAAATCTTGAACTTCAATTACCTCCAAAACACGTGCCGAGGATTCGAATTCAATTAACCTACTTGCAAACTCCTCTGAATTTCCGGTTTGACATAGTCCGGGGTGTTGTTCGCCTAGAACTTCTGGGATAGCCGAGTTTCTTGATGCAATAACGGGCACTCTGGCCAACATTGCCTCCAATAGGACGAGTCCAAATCCTTCATATCGACTCGTAAGAATCATTAAATCAAACTCTCTCATATAACCAGCTACGTTGTCACTTTTACCCACCCACACTACTTTTTTAGAAATGCCAAGGTTATAGGTCATCAATTTCAGTGATGCTTCAAGGTAACCCTCGCCTAAAATTACGAGCTTAGATTCTGGGCTTACAGCCGAATAATCTTTGAATGCAATTAGTAGGGTTTCATAGTCCTTTTGTGGGACCAAACGCCCTACGGTGCCGATTATTTTCTGTGAACCTGATGAACGGGGCAACAAAACTTTCGTATTTTTTGGTTCAAGAAATTTTGTATCATATCCATAATAAACCAGTTCTACTTTATAACTTGCAGGTAATTCACGTTTCGAATACATAAAATCTTTTACTGCTTGGGAAATAGCAATTACCCCATTGCTGCGAATGGCTACAAAACGAGAAAGAAATCTCGAAAAAACAGCAGGTTTCCCAGGAAAAAAATTTTCTGCGTTGTGTCTTGTTACCACGAACTTTATTCTCTTAGGAAGTAGAGAAACTATAAGTTCTGCTCGAGGTAAATGTGCATGTATAAAATTATTCTCATTGTCTACTAACTTGGCTAGTAGCAAAATTTGAAACAAAGGATGTTTGTTCAACAATCGACGATTAATTTCTGCACCTAGTAAAGAGAATTCTTTGTCAAGCTCTAATCGTCCCTTGAGGGGGACGATAGTTACCTTTCGACCAGATTGAACTTGCGCTCGTGCCACCACCAACAATTGATTTTCGGCCCCTCCCCGCTCAATTGTTGTGATTACATGAATGATTCGCTTCATAATCTAAGCTCTCGGCGGAAGTAGGCAACGGTTCTAACGATACCTTCCTCAAGAGTGATCTTAGGTTCCCACCCCAAAGACGACTTTGCCTTTGAAATATCTGGTTTTCTTTGCCGAGGATCATCCTGCGGTAAATCCTCAAAATTAATCTCGCTCGAAGACCCAACTACTTTGAGAACCGTTTGAGCGAGATCTAACATGGTGAATTCGGTCGGATTGCCCAAATTGATCGGATTATCTTCAAAACTCGGAGAAATAAAGGCCTTAAAGATTCCATCTACCAAGTCGTCAACATAACAAAAGGATCGCGTTTGGCTTCCATCACCATAAATGGTGATTGGCTTTCCGGTCAACGCTTGAACAATAAAATTACTTACTACGCGGCCGTCACCCACCGCCATATTTGGCCCATATGTATTAAAGATTCTGATTACCCTTGCATCAACCGAATACTGGCGAAGATAATCAAAGCAAAGCGTTTCTGCAGCGCGCTTTCCCTCGTCATAACAAGAACGAATCCCAATTGGGTTTACATTTCCCCAATATGCCTCCACCTGGGGACTAATTTCTGGGTCACCATACACTTCACTTGTTGATGCTTGCAGTAATCTAGCACCGAGTTTTTTGCTCTGCCTTAAAAGATTTATCATTCCAAGGAAATTTGTCTCGATAGTTCTTACAGGATCCCGTTGGTATTGGATCGGGCTTGCGGGGCAAGCAAAATTGAGTGCTCCATCAAATTGAATATCAAGTGGTTCCCTGACATCATGTTTGATAAATTCAAAACTGGAAACTGAAAAAAACTTACTAATATTCTTTTCCGATCCAGTTGAGAAATTATCGAGCCCAACCACATCGTGACCTTCTTCAAGAAATCTACTTGTTAAATGTGAACCGAGAAATCCTGCTGCTCCTGTGATTAGAATTTTCATAGCCTAATGATTGCATAAATAGTTAAATTGAAAAGTATTTAGGCTAAGCCCTTAGCAGCTGGCTAAGTTCCGATTGCCAATGCGAAATTGAATGAAATTCTAGGCAAAGCTTTTGACGGCGTACTAGTTCATCTTGTAGTTTACCTCGATTCATTCTGGTAAGGAAGAGATATTGTTCTGAAAGCGTAGACGAAAGGTCTCCTGTCCAGCTCCCAATTTCTCTCAAATACTCTTTGTTGGTAGTGAGCACTGGGAGACCACACATTGTGGCTTCCACCAAACTTTTATCTAATGATCCATCAAAAGCGTGTATAAAGAAATCCTTTGCTTGCAAAATTATAGGCAATTTATCGCGGCTTATGGAATTTTGAATCTCAACCCATTTTAAGTTGCGTGCCTTATCTTGAATTAAGTTTTGGTAGTTACTAAATTCCTTAATTGATGGACTTCCAATTTGACAGAATGTAACCGGATAGCCCAAGTGTCGAATTTTTTCACATTCTTGAATTAGCATCTCGATTCTTTTTGATTGATCTAATCGACCTATATGTACACCCGCAACTAGCTTGCCACCATTTCTCTTGTTGAATGAGAAAATTTCAGGATTTATTGCCTGGCCAACGGCAATCACTTTATGACTAGTGATTGGACATGAACCAGCAGTTGAGGTAACTACTGAATTCACCCAAAGATTAGCCCAACGAAGATATATGGAATGTGAAGTATGGGCGTACCAAAGATAATGTCTGATACCAAGGATTCTCGTGATTGGCGAGAGAATGGCGGACTGCACATCAGTCATATGTGAAAATACAACTGTGTTTTGACGAAGTATGGGAAGACAAACCCGTAATAAATTTAGCAAGTTTGATATCGGCCTTCCTCTTTTCCATTCCGAAGATTTGACAGTTACATTGTCTGGAACTTGATATTCCCCAGATTTCGAAGTGACAACCACAACTTTAGGAAAGAACGGCGATAAGCGGATTACGGCTTCTACCTGATGAGAAAATATTGAATCCTGCAAGTCCATTGCGTAATTCAAAATGACTAAGGTTCGACTTTCCGTTTTATTCAAGTTCTCTCCCTTGCAGTCTCAGATTTTGTTGCTTAAAGACACCTACAGACAAACTATGCCATACAATAAGGTATTAATTGAGGGGAAGAAATGAAATATCTGGTAACGGGAGCCGCAGGATTTATTGGCTCGCACCTTCTTAAATCACTGGCTGAAGAAGGTCATTCAGTTCTCGGCCTAGACAATTATAATGACTATTACTCGCCCCAGATGAAGCGATTAAGAGTTGCAACAATACTTAGACCTCTAGGTCTGGAAGTTAAAGAGATATCACTCGAAAATATTCATGATGTAAATAGTTTGATAAGAAAATTTGAACCTGACAAAGTATTTCACTTCGCTGCACAGCCAGGAGTAAGACTTCCCTTGAACGAGTATTCAAGTTATGTAGATCGCAATTTGGTTGGTTTTTCAAACATCATTGGTGCTTGTGTAGCAAATGAAATTCCAGATTTCCTCTACGCCTCCTCTTCGAGCGTTTATGGAAATTTCACTGGTATTTCTTCTTCCGAAAAAGAGAACGCAATTGAACCAATAAGTTTTTATGGTGCAACCAAATTGGCTGGAGAAGTACTTGCGAAAACTATAGTCAGGAATTCTTCAACTCGCGCAAGGGGGTTGAGGCTGTTTACAGTTTACGGACCATGGGGTAGGCCAGATATGGCATATTTTAGAATTATCTCAAGTTATTTTACAGACTATTGTTTCCAAATGTTTGGAGACGGTTCAATAAAACGAGATTTTACCAACATTAGGGATATTACAAATCTAACTCAACTACTTTCAATAGATTTATCGTCGAGAAATCGAGGATTCCATGATGTGGTTAACATAGGTGGAGGAAATTCTGTTTCATTGGTTAATATGATTGAAACGCTAGAGAATATTCTTGGTAAAGATTTACTATTTGAAAAGTACGAACACAATCCAAATGATGTGATTTACACAAATGCGGACTCGACGTATCTAGAATCACTCGTGGGCGAAAAACCAAAAGTCAATCTTGAGGAAGGGCTAACGGAAGTTATTGAGTGGGCTTCCAGGTTGGGAAACTTGCATTTGCTTAAAGATTGGTCCGAGTCGGTCAATTAACTCTCAACCAGCTTCGACAAACTGCAGAAAGAGAAATTCGATCAAGACTTTCTTGAATTGTGCCAGCGTTATTACAAAGTTTAACCGAACTCATATCATTCAAAAGGTTGATGAGATCTGCCACTGCGTCTCCGGTGCTTTCGAAGAGTATTACACCATCCGTAAATTGATCCTGCAGAGCTTTCGCACCTGTGGAGTTCTTCGCAACAACAACAGAACCAGAGATGAGAGCTTCCCGGATACTTAAACCGTAACCCTCATTTGGGGCAGAAGAAAGCAAAATATTGATTTTGCCCCAGTATTGCTGCAACTGAGTTTGCGAAACCTCACCGATTAATTGAATTTTAGCCTGATGTTTCAGTCTAAATGCCCACTCCTGAACTAAATTTCTGAGCTCACCATCACCGATTACCAATATTTCAATTCCCGGTTTCGAATGTGCTAAAAGTTCGAGAATCTCTAAAGAATCTAAGAGACCGCGCTCCGCGTGTAATCTTCCAATTAACCCAATAGTGGGGTTTTGGGCTCTCTTGTCTTTGAAATTCGGCAAATAGAGGATTGGTATCGGTGACACAAATACTCTTGACGAATTCGCTCCTAATTGTTCGTGTGCAAATGTCGCGAGAGAGTCCGAAACCACTCGAATAGAATCTACCGCCTGAAGTGAAACCCGTAGTATGTAAAAATAAAGTGCTGTGATTCTTTTTGATCCACTAAATTTGCCCGAAGATGGAATGCCATGTATTGAAACTTGTAATTTCAATCTCCCTAAAAAGGCAAATTTGATAAGCAATGCTGAGAAGAGCCCTAACTTCAAATCTCCCGATATTAAGATTGAGGGCTTAATTTTTCTAAAGCAAATTTGCAAAAATACTTTGCCAGTGAAATATAAAAAATTATTTTTCGAATTGCAAACTCTGATAACTTCAATATTCTTGTAACAATCAATTCGCAAATCCTTCAGTGACTCAGATTCCATTGCACAATAAACTATAACGCCGTACTCCCCCCCCTCTTGCTTAAAAGTAAGACCATATAAATCTAGTCTGCTAAAAAGATCAGATATGTCACCTGAGACGGCATGAATTCTTGGGTGAATGAAAACTGGCTGATAAAGTTTTTTACTTCTTTGCATTGGTTACTACTTCTAAAATTTGACCAAAATTTGTGTGCATTGCGAAATCTGTTTTAACTTTCTTCTGTGCCGACTCGGCCATTGAGACTCTCAATTCTTGATTCGAAAACAAAGCCTGCATGGCTTCCAATAAATTTAAGCTGGTTTTCGATCCGCAAAGAAGTCCATCAATTTGATGTGTGATTATTTCAACGCTACCAGTATTCCCATTTGCAATTCCTGGTAACCCGCAGGCCATTGCCTCAAGGAGAGCGTAGGAGGTTGCTTCATAATTACTATTCAAGACAAAAACCTTACATTTCCTAAGTTCCACTAATACCCGCTCTCGAGAAATATCGCCTACAAAATCTATTGCATTAGTAGAATCTGCTGCAAGCAACTCAAGGTGATTTCGTTCTGGACCATCGCCAATTATTAATAAAGAAGCTTCTAATTCCTTTACACACTTAATTATCTGGTCAACTCCTTTCCAAGGGACCAACCTGCATACAGTTACAAAATCGTATGTATGCTCAACTACATTTTCTGGCTTGAATTTATCCGTATCAACCGAGTTTCTAATGACAGCTATTTTCGTCTTATCCACTCCCCATCGCTCACACAGAGTTGCTAATTGTGGAGAGGGAACAATGACTTTTCTAGATTTCTTCAAACTCCGATTAAATAATTTGCGAAAAATTTGATTTTTTGTACTCAGAATTTCTTCTTGAAATTCTTCAATACTTTTTGAAGTGCGCCCCATTGTTTGTGCTCGTTCCCAGACGATATCTCCTGGAACTTTTGTGAAATAATTAAAATTATATACTAACCGGGCAAGTGCTATTTCGATAAAGCAGCCATTTGCAATTATATACGATCCTTTTTTGGCCTCGCGAAGAATTTCCAACACCATTTGAATGTATCTAATCAATATAGAATTTTTTCTGGATATAGCTTTTACGTCCAGATCACCTTGGTTAGCATGAAAAGTATTTCCATCAGTGTAAGTTTTAACTGAAACTTCAAATTCTTTCTCCAGCAGAAAATTAGAAAATGTAAGTGCAAAGTTCGCAGGTCCACCGCTATCAGGAGGATATATCCCAGAGAGTATGCAAATACTCTTTGTAGCCATTCGCTCACCTTTCCATAGCGGGAATCTGAGGATAACGGGTATCCTAAGGATGTGACTATTCGACTCTTCAAGGCTATTTCAAATTCCACAACTCGTCGATCATTACGCCTACTTTCTAGGAGAGAAATCAAGCGAGTTGTAGTGGTAATAATTTTGCAGGCTTTTCTTGGTTTTTTAGATCTTGTGGGAGTTGCACTGGTAGGAATATTGGGATCATTAGCAATAACAGGGGCAAGCTCAAGGAGTCCCGGAAATAGAGTGGGTCAAGTTCTCTCCACCTTGCGTCTCGAAGGATTCAATCTTCAGACACAGGCATTCATTATTGGTCTGTTTGCTGCTTTCGTACTAGTTGTTAAGACAATTCTTTCGGCATACTTCAGCAGAAGAATTACATTTTTTCTTAGCCGACGTGGCGCAGTGGTTTCAGCGAGACTGATTAGTAAGTTGCTTTTGCAACCGATTACCAAGTTACAATCACGCTCAATGCAGGAAACCCTCTACACATTAACAACAGGGGTCGATGCAATAACGATGGGAATTCTTAGTACATCAATTCAAATGAGTGCAGATGCATCGTTACTGATCCTTTTAACCGCAGGTCTCTTTTTGGTTGATCCAGTTGTTGCTTTCAGCACACTATTTCTCTTTATGGGTGTAGCCGTTTTGCTGAATAGATCGCTCTCTGTCAAGGCAAGGCGCCTGGGAGTTGAAGAAGCAGCTCTAGGAATTGAAAATTCATCAAAAACTTTAGAAGTTCTTAATTCGTATAGGGAGCTAGTGGTAAGGAATAGGAGAGGCTACTACGCTCGCGAACTTGGAGAAATAAGATTAAAACAGGCAAATAACCGTGCAGAAAGTGCAATTATGCCAAATGTAAGTAAATACGTGCTTGAACTGACTTTAGTTTTAGGTTCTTTAACGATTGCGGCAATCCAATTCAAGTTACATAGCGCCTCGCATGCAGTTGCAGTGTTGTCTGTTTTTATAGCTACGAGCAGCAGGATAGCTCCAGCAGTTCTTAGAATGCAACAGGGGCTCTTGCGAATAAAAAATAATCTCGGCGCTGCTGAGAGAACCTTAGAATTGCACGCAGAGTTAGAAAATGTTGAAGCAACCGATGAAGTTTCAGATGAAGTTCATACAAATCATCAAAATTTTTCGCCTAAAATTGAAGTTTCACATGCAACCTTCACGTATCCAGGAGCCAAATCACCGGCGGTAGACGATGTCACTCTAAACATAATGCCTGGTGAAATAATTGCATTCGTTGGTTTATCCGGAGCCGGCAAATCAACTTTAGTGGACTTGATTTTAGGCATCCTTACACCAGATAATGGCTCGATTATGATCAGCGGGAAAGATCCCTTGAGCGCAATCAAGCATTGGCCCGGTTCCATAGGTTACGTACCTCAGAATGTAGTGATTGCAAATGGAACAATTCAAACTAATGTTTCGATGGGATTTCCAGTGCGCACGCAAGATGAACCACTCGTTCATTCTGCGATTCAGATTGCGCAACTGAAGAGTTATGTAGATTCACTTCCAGATGGGATTTATTCTCCTGTTGGTGATGGAGGAGCAAAACTAAGTGGAGGTCAAAAGCAACGACTAGGAATTTCCAGAGCTATGTTTACCAAACCATTATTACTAATCTTAGACGAGGCCACAAGTTCTCTTGATGGAGAAACGGAAGCAAACGTCTCAGATGCGATTCAAGCAATGCGTGGAAATGTTACAGTCATACTAATTGCACATAGACTTTCCACAGTAATGCAAGCCGATTCAATTTACTATCTTGAATCTGGAAAGTTACGCTCAAAAGGCACGTTTGATCAGATGAAGTCTTTAGTGCCAGATTTTGCTCGACAAGCCAAGTTGATGGGCTTGTAATCATGACACCTGCAATATTCTCTAATCCAACTTTAAGCAATTTGATACACGACGAAAAGAATTCTCACGTCTGGCAATCAGAAAGATGGATAAAACGCCAGCAAAGATTTCTTGAGGCAGCGAGGATAGGAATTTTTGAACGGGAGAGCTCAATTCTTGATTCATTTCCTTCCATGAGCGAGAGTGTCATTTTTATTGATTATGGTGGGGGATCCGGCTGGCTGTATCACAAACTAATCGCAAGCAAAATTCAGATTAAGTTATACAAAAACGTGGAAAGTATTGATCTACACGAGTCATGTGTCCATCAGGGTGATTCATATCGGTACATCCCCTTGACTGAAGTTTTCTCAAAAACAAATCATGAGGCGGGCCTGGTTCTACTTTACCTAAATTCTGTTGTGCAATATCTTGAAAGCGATTCTGTGCTTACCAATCTGATAACAGACTGCTCCCCTTCCTACGTGCTTTTGGAGGATGTCACTATTTCTCATGATGTGGAATTCTTCGCACGTCAAGTTTATTATGAGACTCGAATCCCATATCGATTTTTAAGTTTAGAAGGTTTAGTTCTAAAAATGGAGGCTATTGGTTATGAACTGGACCGGCAAATTCCATACAACAGACATGCCGCCGATGGATATACCTACTCATTCACGGAGCCCTCGGATGAGTTTAGGATTGGAGACACCGTAAGCCTGCAATTCAACAGGAATCAATTTTTCTGATATATTATGCGAATGATTTCTGAGATCCCGGGTCATGAAGTCCCAATCCTTCCTATCGGAGATGGAAATATCCCACTTTTTATTCCAGAGATTCCTGAGAGTGCCATTGATGAAGTTGCAACCACTCTAAGTTCACGGTGGATTGGCCAAGGTCCGAAAGTTGATTTATTCGAGAAGGAATTTGCTGCCCTTATTGGCAACGTGAACCCGGGAATTGCTGTCGGAAGTGGTACCGACGCACTTCACCTTGCATATCTGCTTGCGGGAATTAAAGCGGATGATGAGGTTTTGACGCCAGTATTTACATGCACTGCAACAAATATCCCATTACTTTATATAGGAGCAAAACCGGTCTTTGTCGATGTCGATCCAAAGACATTAAATATTGACGTTTCTCACGCTCGGAAAATGATATCGAAAAATACAAAAGCGATAATTTGCGTTCATTACGGTGGTCTCGCATGCGATATGGATGAAATTCAAGAGCTCGCTGATGAATTTGGAATTCCAGTTATTGAAGACGCTGCACATGCAGTAGGTGCTAAGTATAAGAGCCGAAATGTTGGTTCAATTTCTGATTTCACAATGTTTTCTTTCCAAGCAATCAAACATATAACTACTGGAGATGGTGGATTTCTTACTTTCAAAAATGAAGAACTTCTTGAAAAAGCCAAGCGACTTAGGTGGTTTGGAATTGATCGTTCTGCTAAGCAACTTGGGGTTTGGGAAAACGACATACTGGATGTCGGGTATAAATATCAAATGACAGATTTAGGTGCCTCAATTGGCCTTGCATCAATAAAGCAATTTGAATCAGTTTTGGCTCTAAGAAGATCTTTGTTGCATCGCTATTACGAAAAGTTATCAGAAAACCCTAAGATAAATATTTTGGGAAGAGAAACGCCCGATCTTTATCATGCAGCATGGCTATTTACTATTCGCGTAACAGACAGAAGAGAGTTACAAGCAAAACTTCTTGCACATGGAATTGAATCAAACCAGGTTCACTATCGAAATGACCGTTATAGTATTTTTTCTATCGCAAAGCTTGATTTACCAAATATGGATGAAATCGAAGATGAGTATCTAGTTCTTCCGCTTCACACGAAAATGAATTTAGAAGATGTGGATCGAATTTGTCATGTAATTAATTCTGGTTGGTGAAATGAGTTCCAAAGCCACAGATTGTTTGTGCGAAAATTGGGCCTCTTGAAGTTACGGAGAGGATTTTGGAAGTGAATCAATGTGCAGCCCAATCTTGTGAAAGATGAACCTATTCCAGTGCCGAATCTTTATTTTTGAGGCTGGAAAGATAGTCATGGCTCTCATGCTAGCCAATGTTCTAAAACCAAGCCCAGTCCATAATAGTAAATTGTCCGTTTTGTCTCCTTCCCACGACAAACTAGACTCAGATTCGTAGTAGGAGATAGAGGCAGCGACGGCTGAGCTCTGCAGGACAAAACCGGTTAAAGAAGGATCACTCA
>Ga0066180_10000192_pt1 | contig 12278 bp, 14 predicted proteins | sample LauGreSBDMM110SN_4_FD_59338 | JGI IMG/M metagenome (GOLD analysis project Ga0066180, IMG submission 59338) | Freshwater lake microbial communities from Lake Michigan, USA - Su13.BD.MM110.SN (version 2) (version 3) | ecosystem: Environmental > Aquatic > Freshwater > Lake | place: Lake Michigan... | reverse complement strand
CTTTTTGAAAAAGATGAAATGAAATGGGTGTCGTGGGAAGAATTGGGGAGTCTTCCGGTTCGTTCTTTTTATTATGCAATGATTCAAATACTTTTTAATCACCAGAAAGAAATTCAGAGATTTGTAAAAAAGTGAATGAATTCCGGTAAAAATTTAAAAATTTCTTTTTGATAGTGGGTTTAATATGAATTTCACTTGAGTTGTGTCTATCAAGACAGATAATTGAAACGTTGTACCATACCATGGATTATTTCCTAGTTTTAAATTACATGGCACAATTCCATAGCAATTTTGAAATAGTTGAATTATTTCATTAGTTGATTCTGCTGTTTTTATTACGCTACTATATGTAGGCCATTCTACCCTTAATCCTTCGAATGTGTATAAATAGTTTGTTATCATGCAATCAATGTTAATTGGATTCGTTTCTAATATATTTCCAATACTTAATGTATTTGCACCAACACTTCCAACAAGTTTATCATCATCTAAATTATACAAAGGAGCTTTACCTGCTAAAAAATTTGACACCACATCTTCGCTACGAGGTGTAGTAGGAATTTCAACAACATTTTTTAAAAAATCAGAAATGTTACAATAAAATCGTAGTGTTTTATTGGTGTTTGTTTCATACGCATTTTCAAATGTCGGAGTACCCATTCTTTTTTGTTGCGACATTCCTTTGTACGACTGCAAAGTAGCTTTTTTACTACCTTGGTTTTGTCCTCTATCAAAATTAAAATTCATAATATTTTGTAACAATATAATATTTTGTAACAATAATATTTTGTAACAAATTTAAATAATCAAATAACCAAGAATCGTTTTTGCATGCAAAACACGGTCATTGCTTGCTTTTCGAAAAAGATGAAATGGGTCTCATGTGAAGAATTGAGGAGTCTTCCATTTCTTTTTATCATGCAATGATTCAAATACTTTTTAATAAAGAAATTCAGAGATTTGTAAAATAATATTTTTATATGTTATGTATAATTCTTTAAAAGTAGCAAAAAGTGTTGATAGCGTTTATCGTTCTGGAGTTTCTCAATATATTAATGTAGAATTTAGCTCACCTATCAACGATAACGTCTCTTTTAAAGTCGATATTAAAAATAACTTTGCAAATACATTGAAAGATTTTATTAGTAAAATTCAAAGATTTGTTACATCGATTCATTTATTAAAAACGGGAACTGGAGAAACTACATATGCACTTACTGCTAGTGATTTAAACATATTAACAGAACACTATCTTAATACTCATTATCAAAAATATTTAATTGCAAATAATCTTACGGGAAGTCGTACTAAACTATCTTGAATAATTTAGATTATATTTATATGTAAAATCTCCAACTTTGTATGTGAGGAGGCAATTAAATAAATAATCTTTATATTCGTGGGGCAATGATAAATATAATATAGAATCCTCAAAATTAATTTGAGGAGTGGCCAAAGAATTTAAAGAAGTATATCCGTCTCCTGTATAAGAATACGCACCAATTATATTACAAACTAATTCTGTGGATATATTACGGTCGATAATTGTAGTAAAAGTTGATGTTTCATTACTAGACTCTAATTTTAGTGACAAATTAGAAAAAAACGAATTGTTTTTTGTGGCATAATTAAGAGAATTTGAATCTGTTCGTTTGTCAAATTTTAATATTCTGCTAATAGAATCAATGTCTGGACCAGAACCTCTTAAATTAACTTTTGCGGTACTCATATATTATTATATCATTTTAATATATGAGTTGTGAAAGTCCATTTGTTATTCCAGAACCATCGACATTTTTTTTTTCAAAAATCTACATATTTGGATGTACTGGTTCTGTTAGTGTTCCGGAATATACTACACCAACTTACACCACATCAGTCGGAGGACAACCTATATCAAACACAACATGCTCGCCCGGAACTGTAATATGGCCAACGTTTTTATTATCGGGTACTGCATCTATTCCAATCGGGTTTGAACTGGATAATAATAACATTGTAATATCTTCGGTACCACCAACAAGTCCTTATGGAACAAGCTACCTCTATATATATTCATTTGATTTTAATTATAATTTAAATGGTACTGATTATTCGATTCCCAATATAGGACCATTATCAGTTTCAACAAACAATGATATTTTTTCTTCATCCATTTTATTAGGTAACTTTACAGAATCCTTTGTAATAGACGGATTTACAATTTCTTCTATTTTTACACTTACACTATTATTTTGTTTAAACCCAGTATTACCTAATGGATGGGTAACTCTTCAAGTAGGCGTTGAATTTACGACTTCCGCATGCGACGTATCTTATTCAACATCTTTTCTTCTGAATTTACCAGTGATTTCAGTAAAAGAAAAAGAGAATGAAGGTTAAAATAAACTTTCGTTTTCTTATAGATTTAATTGGACCAGTATTCCTTTTGAAAATGTGTGGATTTTCAAAAGGAATACTACGCTTTATAATATTTCAATCAAATAATCAAATAATCAAGAATCGTTTTTGCATGCAAAACACGGTCATTGCTCAACTTTTTTGCCAAATAAACAATGGAATGGCGATGTATTTCCAAGATACTCTTTGAATAACGATACGCTTCCTTCAAAATCTCGTTTATCTGGTCATCAATATCTTCTTTGTATTTCTCACTTGTTTGTGGATAAATCACATTTTTTCCCATTCCGTAATACACTACCATTTTTGTGGCGAGCTTAAGTGCTTCTTCAAAATCATTGATTGCGCCCGTGGTGGTGGATAAATTGTAAATCAATTCTTCCGCAATCCTCCCAGCCAAAAGTATCATCAAATGTTCAAACAATGCTTCTCTTGTGTAAATATTATTTGTATCTCCTTCAAAAATGGTGTAACCCGGAGTCTTGGGGGAAGAAAGATTAATCACCACTTTGGTCATTTTAGAATGATGTTTGCAAAGCAACCCTACAATTGCATGTCCCATCTCATGAACACTGATGCGTTCTATCGTGTCACTTGTATATTCTTGTTCATCTGGTTGCCATCCAGCAATGATTTTATTAAAAACATCATCCACATCTTTTTGTGTAAAAACGACGCGATTGTCACGAAGCGCACATAACATGGCTTCATTCAAAAGATTCTCAATCTGTGCTCCAGAAAGTCCCTCGGAAATATCCACCAAATCTGCCACATTAACACTTGTATCATGCGGCTTTCCTTTCAAATGAATTTCCAAAATAGATTCGCGTGTCTTTGAATCGGGATAACCAATGTAAATCTTTTTGTCAATTCGTCCGGGACGAAGAAGCGCAGAATCCAATAAATCCACGCGGTTTGTTGCACCAATCACAAAGACTCCACTATTAGGTTTGAAACCGTCCAAAGAAACCAACAATTCGTTTAATGTACTGTCGCGCTCATTGCCAGCCGTCTCTCCATCACTACTCCGCTTTCTTCCCAACGCATCAATTTCATCAATAAAAATGATGCATGGAACATTCTCGCTGGCCAACTTAAAGAGTTCGCGAATTCGTGATGCACCCACCCCCACATACTTTTCCTGGAATTCAGAACCCGAAACAGAAATAAAACTCATGTTGGCTTCGCCGGCAAACGCCTTGGCAATCATCGTTTTTCCATTGCCGGGAGGACCCTCGAAAATGATGCCCCGGGGCGTCCGCACATTGAACGCCTGATATTTTTGATAATTTTGCAAAATGTCTAAACATTGTTGGAGTTCGCTTTTGATGGACTTGTAACCGCCAATGTCTTTAAAAGAAACAGGATGATTTGTGACGACTTCAAAATTCTCGGATTTTTTCGGTTTGGGGACAGGAATGTTTGAAAATTTTTCCTGTATTTTCTTGTAATATTCTTGCTTTTTGCTTTCTCGGGAGTAGATTTCTTCCGGTTGAAAATCCAATGGAATGAAGATTTCAAAGGGTTCATCAATATCATTTTCCTTTATGATTTTGTCAATGACATTATATAACTCGTAAATGGAAGAATTTTGAGGTTTTTGGGTATTTGCGATTCGTTTCATGTAATCATTGTAATACTTTTGGGATATGGGATATTTATGACGCATAGGATTGAAAGCGGTTACCAGGCCGAAGCAAAAGAAAAGAATCCACATTACTATAATATTATTTTATTTTTTATATTATTTATTAATATATGGAAAGAATACAACCAGATTTTTCTATTAAATTAAATGATGTGCAATTACTTAAAAAGTTTCATACTCCAGATTTTGATAGAATATTTTCTGATTTACGAATTTTTCATGACACTATGTTTGTAATAAATTTGTCAGAAGATAATATATTTGTATCGCCATATAAGGATGAAAGAGGGCTAGAGACGTTTAATTATAATTATTAAAAAAGAGGTGGTTTTAAACAAGCGTATGATTTTTTATTATCTTTTTTAAAATTTCAAATAATCAATAGTGGTATTATTTCTACATTGCGAAATATTGAAATTAAAACATATGATGGTATGATATTTACAGGTAAACCTCGTGAAAAAAAAGCGATTACTGTACAAAACAGATTTGCAATATTTTTGAAGCAACAAGCTCGTCAATAAAAGAAAGTTCATTTCATAATGACGATTGTTTGTTCAATATACTCACATATTATAAACCGGATGGCCCCGTACTAGGGACCAATATTTTATTTTACGACCAAAGAAAGGCCCCTTTACACGTTCATATGAGTAAATCTATTGGAGAATATAATGTAGATAATTCAGAAATATTAATTTCGAAAACTCAAAAAGAAATTAACGACATGTATGATGAATACGGTATTGAGCCAGTTTTATTACGGGGGTTATATAACTCGGGCGACACGCTTGTTTTGAATGATATGTTATTAAAACATTCTGTTGTTAGTCCCCAAGAAATTTATGAATTTGATGAAAGTGGTAATAAAATCATGACAATTAAGGTGGCAACATCTAAAACAAGAGATGGAGTCGAAAGTATAGATGAAAAAATTAGGGTTTGTCCGCAACAAATACTTCCGTCGGAGAGAGATTTAAATAATAGGGGGGTTGTCAGATTAGGAATAGTTAATCTGCTCCCTTCGATAGACTCCAGAAGCAAATTACTATCAAACATATACGGTTATGGAGATGAATCAAATTATATTAGAACAGAATTTGGATTCGTTATTACTCCAGATGAAATACCCATGGCAATTCCTGAAATGAATTTTGACATTAATGAATATGCTAGATTTTTAAAAACATTAAATGATGTGGAATCTTATGGTACTTGTGGAGAATTTTCATTTGTGCCTTCACTACATTTAAGTAAAGAAGAGGAGGATTTAGCTGCCGATATACCTATATCAGAATTTTTGGCTGATACTAGCACTAATCTAGTGGGACGAATAATTGAAGAGAGAAATAAAATACTGCAAAGTAAAAAAATTCCACATGTATTTAAAGTCACTGGAGGCGTTAAAAGGCGACAAACAAAACGCAATCATAAAAAACGAACAAAACGAAAGAAGTCGAAAAGAAATAAATTAAAATAACTCCAATACCCCCTTTATTTGTTCTAATTTCGATTCGATATCACCACATTGCCAATTTTTTTCGTGGTGATTTTTGCTTCTTCGCAAATCACAAATTAAAATATAAAACTATATTATGGTCAAGGGTGGGTCCGGTTTAACACGAGCGAATCTGGAAGCGAATCCAGAACCAGAAGAGGTGACATTCCGAAGATTTATTAGTGGTAGCGAGATAGTCGGAGAGCCTATGGAGGAGGGGAACAGTGGGTTCCTTTTACGTTATTACAATTCAGAAGTTTTCTATAAAAGTACTGACGCTGACACATACCAAAACCCAGTACATACCATTTTAGTTAAATTTGTTTCTATAGAAAACCGTGAGGAATTAGATGACTTTAATTCGGAGGTATCTATACAAAGAGATATTTATGATAAAACGAAAGATGGATTAGAACCATTGTGCCCGGCCATTGTATTTAGCGGGGTTTTTGAAAAGGAAGATTCAATTATAACAGATTTAAATTTAGACATTACTATATATCCCGAAAGAATTGGTGTCATTGCGATGGAATTTATGGAAGAATATGAAAGTATGGGCAAGGTAGCATACAGGGAAATAAAAAGGAGTCCTTATAATACTGCGGCGGTTTTTGCAGCCGCTGCATTTTTACTTATTGAATTAGCAGAAAAAACGGGGTATACACAAGGAGATTTTCATTTTGATAATATTTTTTTTAAGGTGCTTCCCGAAAGTGCAGAATATCCATATTTTTTAACAGATGAAGATATTATACCAGATATCAACCTTCAATATATCATGAGATATATCAGGAGATTAAAACCTATAATTATTGATTTTGGAATGGCAACAAAAATAAACGCGCGACGTTACCATATATCTCAAATGTACAATGAATGTAATTTCAGACTATTACTGGGTTCCATATGCGCACAAGGGTGTAGAAACAAATATTCTAATGTTATATTGGCATTCCCTGATGTGTATGGTTGGGCATCTGGGTTACAAACCCCACTAACTGTGGTAGAAGAATCTAGAACGAGCGAAATAATGTTGACAAAAATATATGATGAAAATTTGCAAAAAACAGAACGGTACTTGAACGACTTACGAACAAAACCCCGTAGAATGTTTAGTTTTTTTAAAAACGCCGAAGGAACCGAGGACTATTGTAATATGCCAATTACTATAACAAGATTGTTAAATTCTAATTTTGATGGAGAAGATGGAATTATGAGTAAAATGATAACCGCGAGAGCCAATTCTAATGTTAAAATCAAAAGGTTACTAACTCCTCAAGAAGAAGCTTACAAGATAGCCGCACTAACTCCTCAAGAGGAAGAAGAAGCTTACAAGATAGCCGAATCAGAATTTTTAGACAATCCAAGCATTAATTTAGTAGGACGAATAACTGAAGAGAGAAATAAAATTCTCCGAAGTAAAAGAAATGGTGGTAGAAATGGTTCTAGAAAACGTAAAAAGGGAACAAAAAACCGAAAAAATTAAAATAACTCCAAGACCCCCTTTATTTGTTCCAATTTTGATTCAATATCACCACATTGGACGGCATGGTGAAAGAGTGAAGTCTCTCTATTTTTAACATTTCTTCCCCAAATCACATATTTATCTGGTATATAATTGTATTTTATGAGATGTAAATGTTGATTAACAATGGTTTGGTCGCCTAATGGCATTTGTCTCTTTGGCGTATTTTGCATGATTGAATAAACGAGTGTAAAAAATTTCAGCATTTCTGTATTATTGTTTTTAATAATGAAAAATCCAGTATTTACTTGATTTGTATCATTTTCGCGCATAAAAAAAATGTTTTCGGGTGATTCTGCGATAAATTCTTCCAACACATTCCAATACTGTTTGTTTTGATGAATAAAATGTACATCGCAATCAGAAAAAACAAAATATTTATGTGGCGACGGTTTTGACAAGACATTAATTACATTCTTTATCTTGGAAGAAACACAATGATACCATAAATCTGTTTGAAATCCTTCTTCGTGAAAATCAACTTCTTCCAACCAATGCTCTGCAGTGACTCCCATTTTTTCAAGGGAAGAATGATAAATGTCTGCTAATTTTGAGTAATTGGGAGTAGAATAAGACGCAAAAAGAGCATTTTTTAAAAAAGGAATCGTCTTTGTTCCAAACATCACTTCGTTGTCACATCCACGAACTGATGTAAATGTGGAGTAATCTGCACTAAAAGTAATTACATGCGTTTTTTTGCCAAATGTGGCCGTTACTACAAACTTATCTATAATCTTGTATTCTCCGTCGCCGAAAGCATTCATTTTACCGTTTTTTAAAAAGACAATATAGTTATACCCCCATGTGTATAAATGATATAAAAATGGAGGATTAAAAGGGATGACTTTGTGGGTGGTATAATGACGAGCAACAATATCAACGTCGTAAATTTCATCACATTCTTCCGTTCGAAATTCTTTCAAGAGAGTAACCTCAAATGATTGAACAATCTGGAACAATCTTCTGCAAAAGTAATGATAATCCTTTAATTTATGAGGAGGCGTGTGATATGCTTCTTCCAATGCCAGTCTCATAATTTCATGTTTAGGAGTACAACCTAACATTCCTTGAAACAAGGAATTGGGAATGACGGAAGAATTGACGGAAACAAAATCGCGCTCTTTTACGACTTCATTGATATTTTTGCATAAAATGGCATCGGAATCCATGAAAAACCCACCATTTATGTACAAATAGTAGTATCGGAATAAATCTGCTTTATGACATCCTTTAAAAGAATGAAATTTCGCGATAATATCCGGATATCCGTCGAGTGGATTTGTATGAAAAAAATGAAGAATGTCATTGTCTGAAAAATATTTGTATTCCCAGTTTCCCAAGTATTGTTTGTTTATTTCAAAAACATATTGAGGGATAGGTTGAATGGCCGTTTGAAAGAATACGGTTGGAATCATTTATTTATAGTAATATAATTAAATGACAACTATTTTAACGACAACTGTTTACGAAATAAATTTACTAAAATTTAAATATAAACACCATAATCCATTCAAACCTAAAAAGAGGGGATGAAAACGTTAAAGGGGTATTTTTCATAAAAAATATCATATGAATATATGGAAGACGAATATTTTTATAGTATTCCAAGTAACTACTTCTCAAATAACGAGACAGAAGAATTAGAAATAAAGAGTAGGTTTATAGAAATATTAGATTCTAATGGCGTTAATTTGGGAGAATTAGACAAAGAACAACTTAATGGGATATGTGGTGTCAATGAAGGATTAACAAGTAATTTAAAAACTCAAACAAGTGATTTTCTACTTTATGTTAAATGTGACGAGGATATTGTAGCGGCTGTCACATTTAAATTAGATTTTTTAACCGGTGACATGGAATTTGAGGAAGAAAATGAAGAAAATGAGGAAATGGATATACCTGAAATTCCGTGGGAAATTTCTCGTATTTTAATACAAACATTGTGTAGTAAGAAAAAAGGATATGGCAGGAAAATAATTGAAAAAATAAAAAATATTTTATATTCTTGTGCCGATGATGGATTAGGTGAAGCTGTAATTCAATTAGATTATACAATAGAAAGCAAAGGCTTTTATGAAAAACTAGATTTTAATTGTAAAAATGATAAATGTATTTTGAATCTTACTTTTGGTGGAACCAAGCATAAATTAAAACGTAAAATACGAAAGAAAACGAAGAAATTTATTTTTCGCCTTAAAAAAAATTCCCACTAATTTAACGTTGAATTCTGATTTTTGTAAAGTTAACATTGAGTAATTATAGGGTTTCATCTTCCGTATAAATATTATGTTCTCAAATTAGTCACATCAATCACCGGCAAAGGAATGATGTTGTATCCTTTTTGCAGAGGATGAAGCTGAACGAGACACATTTTGGTCACTCTTTTGTCATATTTTGTTTCTAAAATATGTCGGTACATGTTTAATTGAAGCGTGTAATGCCAAAAATTCGAATCAGGCATATACTCAATCGCTTCTGTCAATGCATATTTTCCCCAACCATTTTTTGAAATGTCCTTGCACCTTTTCCAATCATAAATCATAACCGACCCATCTTCGTTTTCATAAACCATGTCAATAGTTCCCGAAATCCGAATGTCCTCATTAAATACGACCCATTCGCTCCGGTATGGAACAAGGTGTGGTGTATCCCTAATAAAGTCCATTAAATACGACCATTCTAGTGACTCATTTGTGCAAGGGTCGATAATATCTGCGTGAGTACTTTTGGGGGGGACGCCCTTCATTAAAACCTCAATGTCGTGATGTAGTTTCGTTCCTTCCATAGAACCTTGTGTTTCCCATTGTTTTTTGATTTCTTCTCTTGTTTTGCCAAAATAAGGTGATAATTTCCATTTTTTAGAAGCCATCATTTTATCAATGATTTTATCCGCGTCAAAGGGTTCAAAATGGGAATGAACCCATGTAGTGACACTTGTGTATTTGGCCGTGTCATTTAATATTTTGTAACGATGACCATTTTCTTCAAATTGAATAAGACTATCACGAGGATGCATTTTATATTGATTGTAAAATTGTTTTTATAATCAATTTTTAATATTCAGAAAATATAATGAATTTAACTGGAATAAGTCCATTAAGTAGTAATAATTTATTTGGTACAACTGTATTGGAAACACCCATGAAGAAAAAGTTGATTGATAAATTATTGATTCCATGTGTTCAACGAAAATGGGAAGAATTGCATCACAATTATTTATTATGGAATGCGAGGTTGCGTGATTCTTTTGAGGGTCCAGAAGACGAAATCTATCAGTATTTTTTACAATCATTGGAACTAATGTTGAACAAATATAAAAAAGAAGAATGTACAAATATGCAATTTGTCTATAATCTTCCGCCTGTTAAATTAAAACCTGAATACGAAATTCACAAACTTCTTTATGGAATAAAATTCGACAAAGATAAGTTGGCTCGGATTGCGATATTAATGAAACGGGAGGGAATGACCATCGATAAAATAAGACAAATGGTTTAACGCCTTCTTCGGCTTTTACTTTTTCTTCTTTTTCTTGTGCCTTTTCTTTTTCGTCTTCCACCTAAACTTTCTAAACTTTCTTCCTTGCGTGTTTTTGCTTTCATCTGTTCATTCTTCGACGATTGTCTTGGTTTATAACCAGGTGGCATTAAAGATGTATCAAACCTGGAGGAGTGAGATTCCCATGTTTTTTTAGGGGGGTTCTCCTTTCTCTCTTTCTCTTTAAGTCTCTCTTCCTTTTCAAGTCTTTTTCTCTCGTCATATGCTGCTTGTCTTTTTCGGTTGTCTTCTTGAAGCCTTTTATTTACTTCTGCCGAACTATTCCTGTGTCTATGTGCTTTTTCTTCTGCCATACTCTCCAAGTACTTTTCATGTGCCCATTTTTTATAATTCCTTACTGCTTCTGAACGTTCTTTTGGACTTTTATTATAAGCATTCCATTCCATTATCCAATCCTCCTTAGTTTCCGGAGGTGCAAGATTAAAAAAACGAAGGATACGGGGTTGTTGTCATATTATTACTAAATATAACATTTTGAAAAAAATGAAGATTGATAAAATAATATGTTAATATATGAGCGAAGATGCCCCACTTGCCCCACTTAGAAATCCATATTTAAATAGAAATTCGAAGCCCGTTGTCAATCCACATGTACTCAATCCATTCGCGAACCCAAGAAAAAGTTTCGTGACACCAAAAGTAGAACCAATAGAACCAGTAATAGAACCAATAGATGAATTAAATACTCGTGTTAATACAACTTTTAATTTATCAGAATTATCAGAAAAAAATTTTAAATTGGACCGTTTATCTTTTATAAAAGAGAGGATTCCTAATATTATAAATACATTGAATTCACTATTTTTAAGAGCAGATTCCGAATGCTCGAATTTTACATATGATGTTTTTTTAAAAAACATGAATTCAATTAATAAAGATTTTGGTAATCAATTATCGTTAATACTCCGGTGTTGCGAAGTATTAACTATGATAGATACAGCCACTAGAGCCGATGAATATTCATCCGTTTTTGTTGATATAGACAACATTTCTGATGAACATGCCCAAATGTTATTTTACGCATTGGAATCTAAACCATTTAAGCCTGCTATATCTGGAAATATTCCATGGGATAAAGAAGATATAGAAGATATGAATCGGAAAAAGTACAACTACGAATTAAGCAAATTTAAAAAAAAAATGAAACGCGACAGAGAGATAGAAAATATATGTTCTAAACTGAATATAGAAGACAGTGAGTATTTAGAATGGTTAAAAATGTGTAATGACTTTAAAAAAACCCAAAGATTTAACAACCCTTTAACAATTGAAAACTTGTCAGAATTGTGTAATTCAATAACGGAAAATATTCAAACATGTATTGAAAAAATCCAAGATTTTTCATCATATATCAATGAATTGGATGTGATTTCTGGAGGCAGGCAAACTAAAAGATGCAAAAAACGATACAGGAGAACACGGAATTTGAAATGTAAAAATATAAAGAGAATATATGCTTAAACTAAAATTTGATGGAGATTGTGTATCATTTAATATGAAATGTGACATAAATAGGAATAAATACAACCTAACAGAAGAATTTGGTGACTGTATAAAAATATCAGAAATAAAAGTTATAAAGTTCAATGACAAACTCGAGAGTCTTCCAGAATCATTTGGAAATTTATCTGAGCTAACAGAGTTATATT
>Ga0066180_10000190_pt1 | contig 12451 bp, 10 predicted proteins | sample LauGreSBDMM110SN_4_FD_59338 | JGI IMG/M metagenome (GOLD analysis project Ga0066180, IMG submission 59338) | Freshwater lake microbial communities from Lake Michigan, USA - Su13.BD.MM110.SN (version 2) (version 3) | ecosystem: Environmental > Aquatic > Freshwater > Lake | place: Lake Michigan... | reverse complement strand
GCTGCTGCTACTACTACTAGAAGCATAGTCCTTAAAGGAATCGTCAATGCAAGGCTTATCGCTGACACCTTCCCAAAGAACGCTGCAGCTATTTGCCCATTTGCATTTGTCTACCCAAGTTAGATCTTGAAGCTGCACTCTATCATTGATGCTTCGAACTTTACGGACGCTTGAATTGCATGGCAACGGTTGATAATTGCCATAAACTCCCGGAGAGCAAGATTTATCTCCATTCGTGACCCAGTAGTCTGGGCAAAAAGATACCCATGGTGGAAAGGTCGTTTTCACTGTTTCTCCGGAGATATTGGTCGTCTTTGCATTTTTATCCGATAAATAATTCACCACGGCTCCGAAAATCACCATAATGACCACGACAGAAGTGACGATGATAGCAATTTGGTACTTAGCGAAGAAACTGGTACTCATGTTTTATTGATAAACTTCTCTCCAACAGATTCTATACTTTTTGTAGGAGAAAAAATTTTGTTTTTATACCTTTCCTCATTTCAAACGTCCGTTAAGAAAATCTTAAAATGACTACTAGATTAGTAATGGGCGTTTCGAAATGAGAGAAGAAGGTATAGTGGTCTGGCCTTTTCCTTAAACACTCATATTCTTTCCTTGTTCGTTTCTTATTCTTGCATGTCACTGACTCACTCACTCTTTATCTCTCTTCATTCCTCTTCTGCCCAACTCTTGTGAAAGAGGGTTTTAAGACTGTCTACCGCGATCATAGGATCAACGCAAGCTGCCAATTTCAAGGTATTCTGAATAGTTTCTACGACTTGATCTGACCACATGTTTGCATCGAGGTCGTTGATATCTTTGACTTCATTAAGAATGCACCAGTCTATAAATGCAAATATGGAAAGGGGATCTTGAAGCACCTTTGAGATGTAAATGATGAGGTTGCGATTGAAAGAGTGTTTGAAGAGCATGTGCGACCAAGTCAAATGAACAATGTCGTGGAATTTCTGTACTTGCATCTCATCCCAAAGATTATGGGACGATTCTCTCGTCGGTATATAGTATACGTTTAGAATATTGAAAATGAGCAGGGTATTTTCTCGCAGCGTAGAAATTTTAGATGTCTGCAGCGAACAAGTGTGATTATCGCAGACCAAGGTGCCAATGCTCTTGCGCAGAGAGAAATTGAAAGCGTCTTTCACAGTAGGAAATGAGTTGGACTGACGCATGATTTCGTGTTGTCTGGACATCTGCAGAAATTCCAAATAGAGCATTTTCGCGCGATTGGACACGAAGTCGCAGACTTTGAGATTCGACGAGAAATGAAACGAATACCAAAAAGTATGATCAACGAGTTTCAAGCCTTTCTCTACAGCTTCGTCTAGTTCAAGAGGTTCGACAGGGTGGAGTTTTTTTTTCAACTCAAAGAAAAGATGCCACATGAGCGAAAAATAGCATTGCGACGCCTCTTTCAACCGTTCTAAGCTTTGCGTTCCCGGAGTCATCGATTTTGAAATGTAAAAGGTTTTGGAAGGGAGAAGGAAATAAAAAGAGACAAAAATCCCGGATACTTTTCATCTGATATTTTAATATTTTCCGCAACAGGAATTTAAATATTTTTGCACCAAGGAGCATCGTTGGTTGAAACGCATATACAATAGTTGTATAAATAGACATTCTTACTCTAAACTTTGTTGTCAACAATACTCTCTTCTTCCAAAAAATCATCGTATTCTACACCCTCTCCTGCAGCAGCTGCTTCAGCATCTTCACCATCTCCATCTTCTTCGTCCGTCTGAATTGTCTTCTGGTAATTTGCCCAGTATTCACACATAAGAAGTCCTCGATGAATGCCTGTTACGTCAGATGCGATCGTTTTGTGTTTCCCCTTGCTATTATTAGGTACGATGGAATATTCAACGTACTCTCCTATGGACAAGTATCGAAATGTTTTTGGATCTTTGACTTGCAACGAAGAGTGATGAACGAAAAAATTGGTCCCCGTCTTAGAATCTTCAAGGAAACCAAAGCCTTTCTTCTTATCGAACCATTTAACTTGAGCAACTAATCTTTGTGTGTTCATTTTACGATGTGTCTTTCTTACTTTTACTTGCGAAGAAGTTGACTTTAGCACAAACGGGAAAAAAACTTAACAGTGTTGGTTTTAATAATCCTTGTTAGCACAGATCTCCTTATATTCTTTTTCTTTTCCAAAGCTTCCAAAGCTTCCAATGTCCTCTGAGGGCTCTTAGATATTTTTTCACATCATGTGTTCTTGCGCAAATATTTTTGGGTTTTCAAACAAAAGAGATCTGTACAGGCGGAAACGTTAATATAAACGCGATACGCCCAATAAGAATGAAAACACGAGTCTCGATGAATCGCTCGCAGAATAACAACAAAAAATTTACGGTAGGAGAAGCAAAGAGTCGTATCAATGATCGAGATGTCTTGAACGGAGAAGAAGACCTAGGCGACTATGACGACAACGACGAGCGCTCGCACAATGATGTCTTTGAAGAAGACGAGAACGATGGTGGTGACGAGGAGAACTACAATGAGGGTGGCGAGGACGAGGAGGAAGAAGAAGAAGTCTTTTCCTCTTCGCGAAAAGTTCGTAGAGGCGATCATTCTTCCAATCGACAAATTGGACAAGTGTATCTTCCAATCGCGCGAGTGTCAAAGCGCATCATCAGTTCAACAATTGTCGTGTACAGTGGGGACAGAAGTTTGAGTATTGAATCTCTTTATAATTTTAAATTGCATTTCGGAGCATGTGACTATGACGCATGTACCATTGAACGATCTGGTATTCGCAAGATAGTGTCTGTGGAAATCTTATCACTCGTTCTCCCGGAATCTATCGTTCAAGAAAACAACGCGACTCTTCAAGTCGACGAACTTGTCTATGTAGAACTCGAAGATATGGACTGCAATCTCTTCTCCACTTCCAAAGATCTGCAGAACATCTATGTTGTTCTCGCTCCGAACAAATGTTTCAATAAATTTTTGTACTTCGAACCTCTCGGAAACTCTATCATGACGTCACCAATGACAAATCGTCTCAGCACGGGATTCAGAATCCGATTAAGATCGAGACATGTCGATACATCAAACACTTCAGATACTTTTATGGTGAATCGTTTGGAATGGCACTCGAACTCGCTTTTCCGTGTCTTCTTTGCATCTCCATCCCTGATGAACAGAAACATTCAAGTAGGTCAATGCTTCTCTTTCTTCAACTTTGAAATAGACAAGAGATGCATCGAATTCGCATTCCTCGTGGACGCTATGAAGCACACTTACATTGATCTTGAAAACTTCTTAACCGTAAATAGTAACAGATGCGTCGTTGAGGAGCTTTTCTATGCAAACGATGATGTTGAAAAAGAAATCCTTTGCATGAATGTCAGACTTCTACGTCATCAAACAAAATACGTTTCTTTGGAAGAGAACCAGTTCTATCTGATTCCTATGAAAATCGATGCGAATAAACCACCATTCGTTCTGAATCATTCGATGCAATATAATCTCGTGCTTCGACTGAATCACGAAATCAATTTTCTCGCGTAACTCGCTAAAGAAAAGGGGAAAGTGGAAAGAGGAAGCAGCAGCACATTGTCTATGTACACTCGCCAATGTGGTATTCGCTTGAACGACGAATGTACCTTCTTTAACAGTCTTCTTCATTGTTTCTCCTACTGTAACTGTCTTATATTGCATCTTATATGCCGCCCCTTAGAATTCGACGACTCTTTTGTTTCTCTCTTCACCACAACGATGAAGAAAGTTTTGCATTCCGAAAAGACTCTTCATCTTCAAGAAGTATATAAGAATATGCACTTCCTCTGTTCATCTTATTCGCAAGAAGCGATTCCTAGTTTCATTACATCCTCTCACGTGCCTCACATTCCTTCCACGAAACTCGGATCCTCCTCAGTCAACAACTCACTCGTGACAGAACCTTTGGTATTTATAGAGACAGTGTTATCAATGATTCGCTTCTCAACATACTTAATAGTCGAATATGACGATCTCGGCGAAGAGCTCATTGTGGATTCTGAAAAGTTCCCTCTCCTCATTTGCTACTTGTGCCGAAAGCGAGAATCAAAAACTCCTACCATGATTCTCCCAACTTTCAAAAATTATGAACTCGTGGCGTCATTACATCGATTTGCAAATCATTACTACGCCGACTGTAAAATCACACACTGGGTTCGCTACGATAATGCAAACGTTACAAAACTGACTAAAAGCAAAATGCAGCAGTCGTCGCATCCAGTACTTCTATTTTATTGCATTCCTTCGCTTCCACTCTTTCCTACTCCTCATTCCTCCTCGTCTTCTTTCCAAACTTGAAGCGTGACAATCGAATCATTGAAAATATTGCTCTGCAGAACAACCGTAGAGATTGAGAAGTAGGACATCTTGTCACTTAAGAAGGAAACCTGCAAAACTTCTTGGACATGCAAGTCATTATCTACAAAGATAGCTTCATAAAACTTACTAAGAATGTCATAAGGTATGTCGATAGAAAGCTTGGTCATTTCCAACTTTGATAAAAAATCAAAACTCCTGAAAATATCAAAAGTTTTTGAATAAGAGGAAAAATCGTTACTAGCCGCCATTTCCACTTTATTTCCGTCGATATCTAGAGAAAATGTGATGGTATCGTATAATTCCTGTAATCCGTCTTCAAAAACATCTTCCACTACTTTTTTGTTGATATTCGCTGAACAGATGGTGCGATCAAACAAATCCGAATTGTCTGATCTAGCTAGATGAAATTCATGGTCGTCTTCTGTGTAATCCGCATGAACAACTCTGTGGTGAAGTATATTTGATACTTGAAACTTTTTGGCATGCAGGCGATATGTGTTTAAGAAATGGGACGGATTTCCAATTGATGGGTTATAGGTTTGAGAAGTCATCGCGCCGGATTTCTCCACTTTGAACCGAAGGGCGTCTTTTACATGCACTATCTGAAGACAGGTCATACAATCGAAGCTTTGCAAACTGAAACATTCATAGCTATGATGCTGTAAAGACTCTCCTGTGGTCTGCTGCATCTCCTCCTCTCCTTTCTCCTTCTCCTCGGACCATGACCAGTGGAAAAAATCGAAGAAAGATGACTTATTCAGCTCTAAAGAGAATTGATGGTTGCTAATGTTCGTTGTGAAGACGACTGTTTCTTTTCTATTTTGCACGAGTAAGGAAGAATTAACTGTATTAATGTAACTCATGAGTTTCTTGAATGCGAAACCATGCTTAGTACGAAATTCCATGTTTTGCTACGAAAAATTCGGCAGATATTTGGAATTTTCTCTACTGCGTACACGCTCTTAACTTAGTAAAAAAGACAAAGATAAAGACCAAAATGAAAAAGTAAAATTCTCTGATTTACTATATTTTAACATTAACAACCTATCTCTGTTTGATTTCATACATGTCATAAGAAACAAAATCGCTCTCTTTATTTGTTGTTATGCACTTTGAGATTCATGAATTCATGAAGAGTATTTTCATTCTTCTTCACTTTCTTCCTCTTTAACTTCAATTCCGCCGATGCACGCTCGATTCTCTCCTTCTCCATGGGAATGAACTTCTTGCTTTTCTTGTACTCGACAATGATTTCGTCTGTGAATCCGCGAATGGGGACGAGTGGAGCTAGAGTATGGTTGATAGCAATATCATAATTCTTGCTTTTTGAGCGGAAGACATCGATGCAATAAGGTCCTCCAAATATATTCAGGGTTTGACGTGGCGGCGCTGGTTGAAACGAGACATATTTACCAGATTTCTCGATGAATCCATACACGAAGTTCAGCCAATAATGCTGCTTTTGCACATCACCGTATTTGTAACCGCTTTCGAAAATATAAGCCGTCGCACATTCAGGCGAGCAGAAGTACCCAAGCGTTTTAAACGACTTGGCGACCTTTCTACATGGAATCTTGAATGTTTCTGTGTTGAAAGTGTGACAGCACCACCAACATCTTGTCGAGTTCTCCGAATTTAAGAAACTTGCGAGTTTTCCATCGCTTCCACATCCTCCGCCTCCACTACTGCCACCGCAAGTTCCACCGTGAAGATCATCAATTTCGCTTACATTTCCAGTGCACGAACCGTCAACAGAAGAATTACATGTTACATCGTCGTCATGTTTTATCTTGTTTGAAGTTTCGTCGAAGCTTACTGGACAAGGCGACGATAAGAAGCAATGTTGATTTTCATATGGACTTGGAGTGATGATTTCAGGATTATAGCACAGAACTTCATCGCGATGAGATTTATCGTCGGTGAACTCTTGCACATACGCTTCGTCGGAGACACGAAGATGCAATATGATGTTTCTGTTTTCCGAGAGAGAGCTGAGGGTATGATAGCTATGGTTTGATATTCCTGTAACACCGAAATTCGGAGTTTTCATTGAATTTGTGAAAGAGTTTTCGTTTGTTGCAGCGGCAGAAGAAGAGTTCTTCCTGGATTTCAATTCTTTCGCATCGGATTCTAAAAAACATTTTACTTCTTCAAGAATCTCAGCGTCTATAGCACCTGAAACTTCTGACGCGGCACTCTCCACCGTGTCTAAAATATCTTCTATTTTGGCCGCGGTGGCCTTAGGGGATTTTTTGCGCGCTTCTGATTTCGCAATTCGCTGCATTTGGGATCTATTTTTTTTATTCGTTCGGTATGTAGAACTTTGTATGTTGCATTTTTCTTAAGTAGTCGCGCAATCGGACTACGAGAGCTGTAGCCGTGCAGAAGAAAAAAAATATGATATCTCTTGAACGTTGCGGATTCGGTCGTAACGGCTATAGTCGTCACAATTTTCGAGCTTAGCGTACACAGATCGAAAATGGAAGAAAAGGATAGAACGAGTGATGAGTGTATCTCTGCTTTATATCAGAAGATGACCCAGCGCGAGCATGTCTATCGTTTGCCAGATACATACTGTGGTTCCACGGAGAATGCAGTGAATTCGGTGTACATGCTCAATCCCTCCAAAACCAGAATGCAGAAGAAAGAAGTGGACTACCCGCCTGCGCTCTACAAGATCGTTGACGAGCTAGTTGTGAACACCTACGATCAGTTTGTTCGTCTGAATAAGACCGCGACAAAGTTCCCAGTGACCAAAATTGACGTTTCTGTAGATCCAGCGACCACCGAGTTTGTGATAACCAACAATGGCGAAGGAATTGATATCGCTATGCATCCTGAGCACGGGATCTACACAGTTGAGCTCATTTTCGGAAATCTTCTCACTTCGACGAACTACAAGGAAGACGAAGAGCGCCTGACCGGCGGCAAGAACGGACTGGGAAGCAAGATCTGCAACATATTCTCGCACAAGTTTACTGTTACCACCGTGGATTTTCGCAGAAAGCTGATGTACAAACAGACGTTTCGCGATAACATGCTTGTGGCGGAAAAACCAGAAATCATTGAAGGATACATGGATCCTCCTTTTACCTCCATAGCCATGGTTCCTGATTTGAATCGATTTTCGCTGAAAGAATGGACTCCGACGATGTTGCGTATCATTGAGAAGAGAGCGTATGAGCTTTCTGCATGCACCCCAGGAGTCACAGTGTCTTTCAATGGTACTGCGATCAAGATTCGTAATTTTGAGAAGTTTCTAGATTTCTTTGAGGAATTCAATGCATCAAAAGACGATTCCGCAGCAACGACTGTGTCCACTTCTGCTCCCTCTGCTCCTCCCTCTGTCCCCTCAAAATCCTCATCCAAGGAGAAAGTCTACGAACGCGTAAACGAGCGCTGGGAAGTCGGTGTTGCACTCAGTGACGGATTTCAGCAGGTTTCTTTCGTCAACGGACTCAATACTATTCGCGGTGGGAAGCACGTCGATTACGTCACAAACAGTATCGTGCGAACCGTCTGCGACTACATCGATAAGAAGAAAAAAATCAGAGTGAAAGCTGCGGTCGTTCGCGAGAATCTCTTCGTCGCTGTGAATTGCCAGATTGTGAATCCTTCTTTTGATAGTCAGACAAAAGACACTCTCACCACTTCGGTTCAGAAATTTGGTTCTAAATGCGAACTCAGCGAGAAGTTCTTGAAACGCATTTTTGAACTGGGTCTCGTGGAGCGCGTGATTGCGTTGCATGAATTCAAAGAAAACAGACAGTTGCAGAAGACCGAAGGTGGCAAGAAGAAAGCGAGAATATACGATATTCCGAAACTCGAAGATGCGAATGAAGCGGGAGGAGCGCGTTCTGCTGAGTGCACATTGATTCTCACCGAGGGAGATTCTGCGAAAGCGACGGCGGTTGCTGGATTCTCTGTTGTAGGTCGAGATCTCTATGGAGTGTTTCCGCTCAAAGGAAAGATGATCAATTCAAGAGACAAATGCACCACCGTAGCAGGTCGCGACGCTCTCTCAAAGAACGAAGAACTCATCAATATAAAACGTATTCTTGGCTTAGAGACGGGAAAGATGTATACATCCATTTCTGATTTGCGCTACGGTCGAGTGATGATCATGACCGATCAAGATGTCGACGGATCCCACATTAAAGGACTCTTCATCAACTGGATCGAATCAAACTGGCCTGAACTGATCAAGCTGGGATTCGTTACCTGTCTACTCACACCGATCATCAAAGCGAGCAAAGGCAAAGTCGTAGAGAGCTTCTATTCCATCAATTCTTTCAACGAATGGTATGCTTCTGCCACTGGATCTTGGAAAATCAAGTACTACAAAGGTCTCGGAACCTCAACGAGCATTGAAGCAAAAGAATACTTTCGCGATCTGAAGACCATGAAATTCTGCTGGTCGGAGGATGCGCATGATCGCGTGGACATGCTTTTCAACAAGACCAGAGCAAACGATCGGAAAGACTGGATTTTAACTACCTATGACGCATCCAAGATCATGGACTGTTCGATCAGCGACTTGACTTTGGACCGTTTTGTGAATGAAGAGATGATTTTCTACTCCATCTACGACAACAAACGCAGCATTGGACATCTCATGGATGGAATGAAACCTTCTCAGCGCAAGATTCTCTTCTCCTGCTTCAAGAAAGGGTTGCGTGACGAGATCAAAGTGGCGCAATTGACGGGTTATGTGAGCGAACATTCTGGGTACCACCATGGCGAAGAGTCTTTGAACAAAACGATTGTTGCGATGGCCCAGAATTTCGTCGGCGCGAACAATGTCGAACTTTTGCGTCCAAATGGTCAATTCGGATCCAGACTCGAAGGCGGCAAAGATTCTGCAAGTCCCCGTTATATTTTCACTTCGTTAGATCCTTTGACAGAAGCACTCTTTCCGACTGCAGATCGACCTCTGTTGAAATATCTAGAAGACGACGGACAAATGATTGAACCTACTTTTTATGCACCGATTCTACCTCTGGTTCTCATCAACGGAATGCGTGGAATTGGTACAGGCTGGTCCACATACATTCCAAATTTCAACCCTTTGGAGATTTCGCTGCAGTTCAAAGAACGTCTCTCTGGAACCCGGTCTTCCTTTTCGAACATGACTCCTTGGTACTCCAGTTTTCAAGGTCAGATCGTTTCTCTCTCGGAGAATGCGTTCATGACGAAAGGTGTTTACTGCGTCTCTGCACACAACAAAGTCGTAATTACGGAACTTCCCATCGAAATGTGGACGAATGATTACAAGAGCTTTTTGGATTCTCTCTTACTTTCGTATGAAACTACATCTGGTGGAGGAGGAAGTGGAGGAGGCGGGGCATCTTCCACAGCGTCGACGACATCAAAGAAAAAATCCTCCGCAATCCTGGAAAACGTTGGTTTCTTAAAGAGTTACAAGACGAACTGCACAGAGAGTCTGGTGAACTTTGAACTCGAAGTGGATCCAGAAATTCTCTCCAGGTTATGCAAGAACTTGGAAACGGAAGATGCACACGTGAACTCACTTGAGAAGATTCTTCGACTGACCAGCAAGATTTCCTTGACAAACATGCATCTTTTCGACAAGAATGATTTGATTCGAAAATACAGCAACGTTTCGGATATCATGGAAGAGTTTTTCCATTCTCGATTGGAGTTCTATTCCCAGAGAAAATCCCACCAGCTTCAAGATCTTCGAGGAGAACTAGCTGTTCTCAGTGCAAAAGTTCGTTTCGTGCAAGGAATCGTGGATGACACCATTCCGATCGTAAAACGAACTTCAGAGCAACTCAATCAAGATTTAGAATCTCTTGGATTTCCCATGTTTTCGTCGGCGAAGGGCGCACAGTCCGATTCCAAAGCGTCGTATTCCTATCTTTTGAACATGCCCGTGCAGAGTTTGTCCGTGGATACACTCGAAGCATTGAAGAAGCAGTTGCAAAGCAAAGAAGAGATGATTGTCGAGCTTGAAGCAAAGAACATTGAAAAAATTTGGTTTGAAGAAATCGTTTCTTTCGAGGAAAGCTACCGATCTTCTCTTTCCAAAAAGTTGGAAGCGGTTGAGATTGAGAAATCAGAAATGGAGAAGAACTTCACCTCCAAGGCGAAAAAACCGCGTGCGAAGAGTGCTGCATCATCCAGCGCCACTGGAAAGACTGCCACATCCAAATAGACGTATAAAGCTTTCTGCATTTTTTTTCAGCACTTATCAAACAGTCAGACAGAACGGATAAAAAATGGATGTGATTGCTGATGATCTGCGAAGAATAGTACTTTTATCTTCAAAACGAAAGACTCCTTCAGAAAGTCATAGGAATAGTAGTACTACGAATGATAATAATCAAAATCTCGTGGAAAAGATATTACATTCTGCTTCTAAAGATCAAATTGAATTTAATGGAGATTTGCGAGAATTGCTAGTTGTGAATCTAGCTAGGTTACAGATTGAAGATTCTTTCTATGTAAAGATATGGATAGATTCTATGTTGCGTTGGTTACATATTAACAGTCAATTCCAGATTCTCAACATGGATGATCTGGAATTCGTAAGTCTTCCATGTATGATTTGGTACTGCCATGAAATAAAACTATCGAAGAACATGTCTGCACCACGTGGAAAGATAGCAATGTTGCTGAAACATACGAATGGCAAATTTCTATTAAAATATTTCAACCAATGTATGGTCAACGTGAAACGCACTTTCTTCGAAAAGAGAATCGTTTTTCACAAAGCTTTCATGCGAGGGAAAGAGAGAAAGAGTGCAACAGCAGGATCCTCAGAAAAAGAAGAAGCACAAGAAGAATCAACAGGAGAAGTTGTGAAAAGGAACGATCGTGAAGAATCTGCGTGATATTTTCGCACCGGTCTGCTTCTCGTACCCGATTGTTACCGTATTGGGTTTCAGAGTCAAATCAAAAAGTTTCAGAAGCTGTCGAATCATATTTATTCCGGGCTGTTTTTGTTTTTGAACTGAATCGTTGTGAAGACAGGTAAGCTTATCTGTGCTGAAAACTGTTTTCAGGAGCGGTTTCAGAGTTTGCAGCCGCTGCACGTTGTATGCGTCTATGAGCGTCTCTCGTGACACTGCGCGGTACAAGAGATCGCTGATGCGAAAAGGCTGCTCGAATTCAACATTCACCGTGCTCAAAACGCGTTTCAGCAACAGGAACCGTCTTTGAGCTATCTTTGCAGAATCCGTGATCATTGTGTCGTTCGCACTCAGCACATTCACTCTTCTTTTTCGATTTCTCGTGGTCATTAAGCGTGGCTTACTGAACACTCTTCCTACTTATTTATTTTAGACCATATTTTTTTTATGTATTCAAACTCAGTTGGGAGCGTTTCTCTCAACAATTTCGTTCACACATCATAGTATCTTGAATACTGAATCACTCTTCGAAACAATGAACCATCTTTATTAATTTGTTTCTTACTCAGCTGTCTTGCTCAACTGTCACTTCTTCTACTTTCTTCTACTTTCTTCTTTCTAGAAGTCAGAATTTGAAGTGGACGAAAGAGTTTCATAAAATTTGCTTTTGTGAATTTTTTGAAATTTTTGATCGCTTTGATTTTGGGTACCAAGAATCTAATGTAGGATTCTAGCTCTTTAGAAGGAACGTTCAAATTTTTTTCATTCGTAATAACTTTCAGACTCTCGATGGTTAAATTTATAATTCTTTCTTGGTCACTTTTATCATTTTCCATGAGTTCCCTTAATTCTTTATTCTCAGAAAGTTCTTTACGAATCTTGTTCATGATGAGAATAGCTTTCTTAAATTCGGATAACGCGGTCGAAGTAAGGATGAGAGCGACTATGGCGAATGAAATGTAAAAGAAATACAAGTCTGCTTTTGGATGAACGGATAGCAGCAGAAATTTGAATAGATCAAGTAAACGATCTTGTTTCCCAATATAAATAAGATATGCCGTTGCAAAAGATGCATAATTCACATAATAGTACAATTTTTGCTTTAAAGTCTTTGCAGCAGCAGCAGCACGGGTGAAAGCACTTCGTTTCTTAGTAGATGTATGTGCTGGCTCATTTTGATTTTCTGTTGATGACATGTTGTTGTTCTCTTCGCTGTTGTTGTATTATTG
>Ga0066180_10000187_pt1 | contig 12550 bp, 9 predicted proteins | sample LauGreSBDMM110SN_4_FD_59338 | JGI IMG/M metagenome (GOLD analysis project Ga0066180, IMG submission 59338) | Freshwater lake microbial communities from Lake Michigan, USA - Su13.BD.MM110.SN (version 2) (version 3) | ecosystem: Environmental > Aquatic > Freshwater > Lake | place: Lake Michigan... | reverse complement strand
TAGCCTGGGCGGAAGGAAAATTCAAGGGTCAGCTTGAATTGATCAATGCTAATGAAATTCTCAATTCATTGAGTCCATCGCTCAAACTCGATGAGTCTTTGCGTACCGCACAGCTTTGGCCTCAAGTTCATGGGACAGACGCGATGTTCCTTGCTTTGATGCGTAAGTCTATAAACTGAGGTCATGAAAGCTCGAATTGCTCCAAGTATTCTGAGCGCTGACTTTGCAAATCTCGAAGCCGAACTTGCGACAATAAGTCACGCAGATCTAATTCACGTTGATGTCATGGATGGGCACTTCGTTCCAAACCTTACACTCGGGGTTCCAATAGTAAAAAGACTTTCAGAAGTCACGAACGTTCCGCTAGATGTGCACTTGATGATTGAGTCCCCTGAGACCTGGGTTTCCCAATACGCGCAGTATGCAGGGTCGGTGACTTTCCACTTCGAGGCAGCAACCGATCCAGAGTTGGTCATTTCAGAGATTCGCAAGGCTGGTGCTAAGGCGGCGATGTCCATAAAACCCGGTACAGCATTTTCAGAAGTTTCTGAGCTAGTTGAGTTGCTGGATATGCTTTTGGTGATGACGGTTGAGCCAGGCTTTGGAGGGCAATCACTTATTCAGAGCACGGTACCCAAGGTGACAGAAGCGTTTACTTATGCAAGCAATAATGCTTTGGAGCTTTCAATTCAAGTTGACGGTGGAGTATCGGCCGATAACATCGCAGAACTTTATAGCGCTGGGGCAGACACCTTTGTCGCCGGAACGGCAGTATTCAAGGCCACAGATCGAAACTCTGAGATTGACCGGCTTCGGTCACTTGCCATTACGATTTAATTTATGACCCTGCCGGAAACCCCTGTTTTAACCGTGGGGAGAATTTTCTTCCAAAACTTCGAAACTCTGGAGCCAAATTGATTTCAAAAGATGAGTTTCTAGAGCTTTCCAAGTCTTATCAGGTCATTCCAATTGTTGAGTCGGTCTTTTCTGGCACCGAGACGCCTTTAACGATTTTCGAGAAACTGGCTTCTTCCAAACCTGGGAGCTTTCTACTGGAATCGGCTGAGGCTGGAGTTTGGTCAAGGTATAGTTTCATCGGAGTAGACAACTATGGATTCTTGGTTTCTTCTGATGGTGCAGTTTCTTGGAAGTCACTGGAAGGTCACGCACCTCTTCCTTTCGAAGGCAGCAATCTCGATGGTCTATCGGAGCTTGAGGCTCTAGAGCTTATGCAGCAAAGCTGGAAAGCAGCTTCTGTGGCGGGCCTCCCACCTCTAGTTTCAGGACTAGTCGGACTTCTAGGTTGGGACACAGTCCATCAGATTGAGCGACTTGGTTCTCGTAAACCTAAAGAACTGGACGTGCCTGACCTAGCTATGGCTGTTATCAGGGACTTAGTTGTCGTTGATCACCAGGAGTCTTCACTTAAACTCGTTTCGAATGTCTACTTGGGTCAAGGTCGAGATGCTTTATCCGAGTTTGAGCTTGCAATAGAGCGAATCAAGCAGATGAAAAATCAGCTATTGAAACCAACTGTGCCATTTATCGCCGATGTAGATTTCGAGGTCGAACCGGTTTTTTCAAGGCGTACTAGCGATCTCGAGTTTTTTGACCTTGTAAACAAAGCCAAAAAACACGCAGTTTCAGGTGATGTTTTTCAAGTTGTTATCTCCCAGCGATTCGATACTGAAGTATCGGCAACGCCACTTGATGCCTATCGGATGCTTAGGGCTATCAACCCGAGTCCATATATGTATTTGCTCAACTTCTTTGATGATGATGGTCAATTCTCGGTTGTAGGTTCGTCTCCAGAAGCATTGGTCAGGGTGAAGTCTGGAGCAGCAGTGCTGCATCCAATTGCTGGCTCAAGACCCCGTGGGGTCAACGTTGAAGCCGACACTGCAATGGCGGAAGAGCTTCTTAGTGACGCTAAGGAGAAAGCTGAGCACTTAATGCTTGTAGACCTTGCCAGAAATGACCTTCTGAAGGTTTGCGATGCGAGTTCAGTCAACGTCACGGAATTTATGACCGTTGAAAGATACAGCCACATCATGCATCTTGTTTCCACAGTCGAAGGCACTCTTCGTCATGGAGTATCGGCAGTGGCTGTGGTGCGAGCAACTTTCCCCGCAGGCACCTTATCGGGTGCTCCTAAGCCTCGTGCTTTGGAAATTATTGAGGATCTCGAACCCACCAACAGAGGGTTATTTGGGGGAGTGGTTGGTTACTTCGATTTTGCCGGTAATGCCGATCTTGCAATAGCCATTAGAACTGCGGTTATTCGAGATGGGGTTGCCCACGTCCAAGCGGGCGCGGGAATTGTTTTGGACAGCGTTGCAGAACTCGAAAACCAAGAAACCCTCAACAAAGCTTCGGCTCCGCTTAGAGCAATTCAGGCAGCAAATACTATGACGAGGTATCAGGGTTGAATTCTAAGCGGATCACAATTGCTTGGACAGGGAGCATTGCACTGCTGGCAATTTTCGCAGGACTGGGTTGGCTCAATCTTGAACTTTCTCCAGAGGCAGGAGCGCAAAAGTTCGAGATTTCCGGATTTCAAGTCTTTCCTATAATTTCAGCACTTTTGCTTTTGCAGGCTGCAGCTTTGCTTGCTTCACTATTGACACCGAAGTTGGTTAGCAGGGTCATTTCAGCGATATTGTCGCCGATTATGCTGGCGCACGGTTTGTTTGTTGTCGTGGGTTTGCAATCTAGCTTGCAGAACGCGATAGAGGCGCAGATTACTGAAATCACAGGTGTTGCTGGATTCGCAAGCCAGGCTGAGTTTGTTGCTTTTGCCGGAGACACTTTTCTATGGGTTGGGTACCTATTAGCAATCTCCTTGAATCTTGCCATTTTGCTAACAAAGTCGCTATCAAAAGTGGCCCAATCTGAAGCCAGACCAACAAAGGAAGCATTGGTTGAGGAGCAAGATCTGTGGGAGACGCAGAAGTAGCAACTGACCTGGTAAAGTATTAGCCAAGAGGAGTATTTTTGTCTGAGAATCACATCGAACCAGGTCACGGGGACTCCGTTGCAGCCTGGGCTACAGTGAGTATAATTATTGCCGCGTTTGCTCTGGGAACTTTGTTTTTCTGGCTAGACATTGCTTTTTTGGTTTGGGCTTCCGCCGGTCTTGCAGGCTTGGGGCTAGTAGCGGGTATTTTCCTAAAGAGAGCTGGCTACGGGGTCGGCGGATCGAAGTCTAAGCACTAAGTGCTTGAGTCACTTTACGCGGGCGGTGTGGCGGACGCTAATGCCCGTCAAGAGCTAGTCTCACTCCCCGAAATCGAAAGATTAGCTTCCGAAGCCAAACCTGCGTTGAATGCAATTGAACTTTTGAGCAGGGGGGAATTCGTCAAAGTAATTGCAGAAATTAAGCGAGTAAGCCCATCCAAGGGTCATCTTGCAACTATTGAGGATCCCGCGTCACTTGCCTCTGTTTATCAGTCTGCTGGGGCGTCTGCGATAAGTGTCCTTACTGAACAGCGATCATTTCTTGGGACCCTCCAGGATCTAGACGCAGTTCGATCGGCGGTATCACTTCCCGTACTGCGAAAAGATTTCATAGCCAACGAGTATCAGGTGATAGAGGCCAGAGCCCACGGAGCCGACATAGTTTTACTGATCGCAGCAGGTATTGATAACGGCGTGTTAGTAAAGCTCAAGACACTCGCAGAGTCTCTAGGAATGACCGCATTTATCGAAACCCACAATCGGGCTGAAGTTGAATTTGCGGCAACCATTGGTGCTCAGTTGGTAGGGGTAAATGCTCGAGACCTGACCACTTTCGAGACCGATCGGAACCTTTTTGAGAAACTAGTTTATTTATTGCCGGAGGATTGCATCAGAGTTGCCGAATCGGCGGTTCGCGGAATTGAGGACGTGCAGGCCTACGCTTTGGCCGGGGCAGATTGCGTTCTTGTGGGAGAAGCTCTTGTCACAGGGGACCCCGAAGCCCTTGTTGGGGCTTTTTCTAGAATTGCCAAGGCATAGACTTTTACGATGTCACAGAAACTCTCAGAGCAAGTCGGCCCGTACTTCGGGGACTTTGGTGGCAGATTCGTGCCCGAATCTCTAATTGGTGCACTGGACGAGCTTGACGCGATCTATCAGCATGCCAAATCCGACCCATCGTTCATTGCAGAACTTGCAAACTTGCACAAAACCTACACAGGTAGACCTTCCATCATCACCGAGGCACCGAAGTTCGCGGCATCAGTTGGAGATATTCGAGTATTCCTTAAGCGCGAGGACCTAAACCACACAGGTTCGCACAAGATAAACAATGTTCTTGGGCAGGCTTTGCTTGCAAAGCGCATGGGTAAAACCAGAATAATTGCTGAGACCGGGGCAGGTCAACATGGAGTAGCAAGCGCCACCGCTGCTGCGTTACTCGGTTTGGATTGCGTTGTTTACATGGGAGAAGTTGACACGATCCGGCAAGCTTTGAATGTTGCGCGCATGAGATTACTCGGGGCAAATGTTATCCCAGTTGTCACTGGCTCTAGGACGCTCAAGGATGCAATCAATGAAGCTTTGCGGGACTGGGTTGCAAATGTCGAAAACACCCACTACTTACTGGGTACCGTTGCTGGCCCACATCCATTTCCAACCATGGTTCGGGACTTCCACTCCGTGATTGGTATTGAAGCTCGCCAGCAGATGCTTGATCAGTTCGGCTCGTTGCCAGATGTTGTTGCCGCCTGCGTCGGCGGTGGCTCAAACGCCATCGGAATATTTCACGCCTTCCTTGACGATTCCAACGTAAGGCTTGTCGGCATGGAGGCCGCAGGCGACGGCGTTGAAACACTTCGTCACGCTGCAACGTTGAGTATGGGTAGGCCTGGAGTTCTGCACGGAGCTAAAAGCTACTTGCTGCAAGATGAAGATGGGCAGACCTTGGAATCGCATTCAATTTCCGCAGGTCTTGATTATCCTGGTGTCGGACCGGAGCATTCGTGGCTTAAAGACATCGGAAGAGCGGAATATATCCCAATCACAGACACCGAAGCCATGGCAGGACTCAAGCTACTTAGTCAAACTGAGGGAATCATTCCAGCCATCGAAACTGCCCACGCACTAGCCGGTGTCGAAAAGCTCATGCCCTCGCTAAAGCCTGGAGCCAAGATTTTAATTAATCTAAGTGGTCGAGGCGACAAGGACATGGAAACCGCCGCAAAGTACTTTGGGTTGATCTGATGAGTACCACCGAGGCGACCCTCAGAGCCAATCGCACAAATGGCGGTTCACTGATTGGATACTTTCCACTTGGCTACCCAAGCCTGGAAGAGTCAATTGAAGCTGCAGTTGCGATGTGTGAAGCAGGTTGTGACGTTCTGGAGCTAGGCATCCCATACAGTGATCCCGTAATGGATGGTCCAGTTATCCAAGAAGCCACAGAGACCGCTTTGGCAAATGGTTTTAAACTAAAGGACACCTTTGCAGCAGTTAAAGCTGTGACCTCCAGGGTGAACGCACCCGTACTAGTGATGACCTATTGGAACCCTGTGATGCAATACGGCGAGGCCCGCTTTGCAAAAGACCTTGCCGACTCGGGTGCTGCCGGAGCCATCACCCCAGATCTGATTCCCGATGAAGCTAGTAGTTGGATTAGCGAAACTGATTCTCTCGGGCTAGATCGAGTTTTCCTTGCTACACCGACTTCTACTGGTACAAGAACCCAACGTGCGTGTGCCAGCTCGAAGGGTTTCGTTTATGCCGTTTCTACTATGGGAATCACCGGTGCAAGAGATGACCTGGATGAGAACGCCAAGAAAGTCGTCTCGGAAGTTAGGGCTCAATCGCCTGAATCAATGACAGCTGTTGGAATTGGTGTTTCCACCGCTTCGCAAGTCAGAGAAATAAACAGTTACGCCGATGGGGCCATTGTTGGTTCCGCATTCGTCCGGGCATACCAACAAGGAGGTATCGAAGCACTGCGTGCCAAGGTATCTGACCTAGCTAAAGGAAAATCCAAATGAACAGTGCAATATTTTTAGCAATTCCTTCTCCAGATGTGAGCTTCATTGAGCTGGGTCCATTAAGAATTCACTTCTATGCACTTTTCATTCTTACTGGAATCATTCTTGCCCTAGTTCTGACAGAATCAAGGTTGCGTTCAAGAGGCGCCGAGTCAGGAATCGCGCTAGATGTTTCCCTTTGGGTAATTCCGCTTGGAATTCTGGGTGGTCGATTCTTCCACGTTGTAACACACCCAAATGACTATTTTTTCCCTGGTGCTGATTTACTCGCGGTGTTCAGGATATGGGAGGGCGGGCTTGCGATATATGGAGCACTAGTGTTTGGCGCGCTTGGAGCAGCTATCGGAGCTCGCGCGGCTGGAATCAAGTTCACTTCATACTTGGATGCAGTTGCACCTGGAGTACTACTTGCACAAGCAATTGGACGCTGGGGAAACTACTTCAATAACGAGCTTTTTGGCACTCCCACTGATTTGCCATGGGGACTCCAGATTGACAGCAGTAATCCTGCTTACCCTGCTGGTCTTCCCGAAGGGGTCCTTTTTCACCCGACCTTTCTTTATGAGTCGATATGGTCTCTAGCTGGAGTTGCTCTCTTGCTGGCCGCTGATCAACGCTTCAACTTGCGGTGGGCGAAGATGTTCGGGCTTTACATCGTTTACTATTCCGTAGGAAGAGTCTGGATTGAAGCTATTCGAATCGACCCGAGTGAGATCATCCTGGGTCTTCGAGTAAACATCTGGTCGGCCATTGCCGGTATCGCCTTAGGTTTAGCAATCATAGTTATCCAATCCAGACGCCATCCAGGACTCGAGGACACCGTTTACAAGCCAGGTAGGCAGCCAGTGATCCCACCTCCAGACCTTGCAGATAAGCCAGTAACCGATACGCAAGCAGGCGAATCCGGCACTTCGAACGATGAGGGTAATAGGCTAGTATCGGATAAGTAGCCCCACAGGGCCCCCAAACGGCATCAAAAGTGCCTGCTTCCAGTTTTTCAAATAACTGTCGTACGGGCCAATGTTGTCCCTTCAATATTCTCGATTGGAGTGATGCATGTCTCCCGTTTCCCCGTTTGAACGATTCGGTACTTTTCCGCGCTCCGGTCTTTACAAGCAAGAATCCGAGAAGGACGCTTGCGGCTTAGCGATGGTTGCAACCCTCAGAGGAACTGCTGGTTATGACATCATCGAAACCGCCCTCAGCGCTCTTAGAAATCTAGAGCACCGTGGTGCAGTTGGTTCTGATGCCGGAACTGGTGACGGGGCTGGGATCTTGCTCCAAGTGCCCGAAGGATTCTTTAGAACTGAGCTAAAGCTTGCCCTCCCCGTTGCAGGTGAGTTTGGCGTCGGTCTCGTTTTTGAGTCAACGGACCAAGATGAGCGCGGCTCAGAGAGAGAGAAGCTCGCAGCGATTGCTGAACAAGAAAGCCTAAGTATTCTCCATTGGCGAGATGTTCCGACGAACCCAGATGTTCTTGGGGATCTTGCAAAGGCTGCAATGCCGTTCATTAGTCAAGTGTTTGTTGAAAGCACCGTCGGTGCGAAAGATTTAGACCTGGAACGTGCCCTCTATAGACTTCGTAAGCGTAGCGAGCGAGAGATCGGTTTGTACCACCCATCACTTTCAGCAAAGACCATCGTCTACAAAGGCATGGTCACTACTTTGCAGCTTGAGCCATTCTTCCCCGATCTAAGCAATCGCTCGATGGTGTCAACTCTTGCGCTTGTGCACTCAAGGTTCTCAACCAATACTTTTCCTTCTTGGCCGCTGGCGCACCCGTATCGAATGATTGCGCACAATGGTGAGATAAACACTGTTCGTGGAAATCGAAACTGGATGCGAGCTCGTGAGGCGCAACTACAGTCAGAGCTCCTCGGCGACATTGAATCGCTAAAGCCCATCATTACTCCGGGCGCAAGCGACAGCGCATCTTTCGATGAAGTCGTTGAACTGCTATACCTAGCCGGAAGATCTTTGCCGCATGCCATGATGATGATGATTCCAGAAGCCTGGGAGAAGCACACAGCGATTGAACCTGCGCGTAAGAGTTTCTACGAGTATCACTCTATGCTGATGGAAGCTTGGGACGGTCCAGCTGCAGTTATCTTTACCGATGGATCACTTGTTGGTGCAACTCTGGACCGAAATGGTTTACGTCCAGGTCGCTACATTATTACCGAAGACGGTTTAGTGGTCCTGGCCTCCGAAATTGGGGTAGCCGATATCGAACCTTCCAAGATTGTCCGCAAGGGCAGACTCCAGCCAGGGAAGATGTTTCTAGTTGACACTGCTGCAGGCCGAATCATTGAAGACGATGAGATCAAAGCGGAGATTTCCGCCCAGGAACCATGGGACACCTGGCTCAGTGAAAACAGGATAAACCTAAAAGACCTACCCGATCGCGAACACATTGCGCATACGACATCTTCTGTAAATAGACGTCAGCGCACTTTCGGATACACCGAAGAAGAACTCAAGATTCTGCTTCGCCCGATGGCACTGGCTGGTGCGGAGCCACTAGGAGCTATGGGTTCAGATACGCCTATTGCTGCAATCAGCGATAGGCCAAGATTGCTTTTTGATTATTTCGTTCAACAGTTTGCGCAGGTGACCAATCCACCACTAGATGCAATACGCGAAGAAGTAGTCACTTCCTTGAGCACTGGAATTGGCCCAGAGCGAAATCTTCTTGCATTTGGTCCCACACATGCGCGTCAAGTAATCCTTGATTTCCCAGCTTTGAGCAATGACGAGCTTGCCAAAATCAAACACATTGATGAAATCCCTGGTAGCGGTGAAGCTTTTGTAGTACAAGGACTCTATCGAGTTGCTGACGGAGCTAAAGCTCTGGAGGATAGACTAGCAAAAATCTGCGACGAAGTTGATGCCGCAATAAACGAGGGCATTACATATTTGATCTTGTCGGATCGAAATTCCAACAGGGATTTGGCACCGATTCCCTCGCTATTGCTTACTTCTTCCGTGCATCACCATTTGATACGAGCTGGTCGCCGCACCATGGTCGGGCTCGTTGTTGAAGCTGGAGACGTTCGTGAGGTTCATCACGTTGCTGCCTTGGTCGGATATGGAGCCGCAGCCGTTAATCCTTATCTAGCACTCGAGTCCGTTGAGCTAATGGTTAAGGACGGTACTTTGGAGGGCATTAGCTTCGAGCAAGCCGCTAGCAACCTCATAAAGTCGCTCGGTAAAGGTGTGCTGAAGATCATGTCGAAAATGGGCATTTCAACTGTTTCGTCTTACAGCGGAGCTCAGTGTTTCGAAGCTATCGGTTTGAACCCTGAAATAATCGATAAGTACTTCACAGGGACAATTTCACAACTTGGCGGTATCGGTATTGAGGTTCTGCATCAGGAGATTTCTTCAAGGCACTCCAGTGCATACCCTGTTGAGCGAGCAGTGAACATTCATCGGAACCTAGAAGTGGGTGGAGAGTACCAGTGGCGTCGCGAGGGGCCACCCCACCTGTTTAATCCGGAAACCGTCTTCAAGTTGCAGCACTCAAGTCGCGCAAAGCGCTACGACATTTTTAAACAATACACAAAGTCAGTAGATGATCAAGCTGAAAGACTTATGACACTGCGCGGTTTGTTTGAGTTCAAGAGTGGCGTCAGACCAGCTGTTCCGATCGAAGAAGTTGAACCGATAAGTGAAATCGTTAAACGGTTCTCAACCGGTGCCATGAGCTACGGTTCCATTTCCCAAGAAGCACATGAGACTCTTGCAATAGCCATGAATCGTTTGGGTGCCAAGTCCAACACTGGCGAAGGCGGCGAAGATCTGGAAAGACTTCTTGACCCTGAACGCCGAAGCGCCATCAAGCAGGTCGCTTCGGGTCGTTTTGGCGTCACGAGCATGTATCTATCAAACGCCGATGATATTCAGATAAAGATGGCTCAGGGGGCGAAGCCTGGCGAAGGCGGGCAACTCGCAGCGAACAAGATCTATCCGTGGATTGCAAAGACTCGGCATTCAACTCCAGGTGTTGGACTAATCTCACCACCGCCTCATCACGACATCTATTCGATTGAAGACCTTAAACAACTTATCTTTGATTTAAAACGAGCAAACTCATCCGCTCGCGTTCATGTAAAGCTGGTTAGCCAGGTTGGAATCGGAACTGTCGCTGCAGGCGTTGCCAAGGCTAAAGCTGATGTCATTTTGGTTTCAGGTCATGATGGTGGAACTGGAGCTTCGCCTTTGAACTCTCTCAAGCATGCGGGCACTCCGTGGGAGCTTGGTCTCGCTGAGACACAGCAGACACTGATGCTAAACGGCTTGCGCGATCGCGTTTCTGTGCAGGTTGATGGGCAGATGAAAACTGGCAAAGATGTCATCGTAGCCGCACTTCTTGGTGCTGAAGAATTTGGTTTTGCCACGGCGCCTCTAGTTGTATCAGGTTGCATATTGATGAGAGTCTGCCACCTTGACACGTGCCCAGTTGGCGTTGCAACACAAAACCCTTTGCTCAGGGAGCGATTCACTGGGAAGCCGGAGTTTGTTGTGAACTTCTTTGAATTCCTAGCCGAAGAGGTCCGGGAGATTCTAGCTAGCCTTGGATTCCGATCTCTCGATGAAGCGATTGGTCAAACAGACCTGCTCGATGTTAACCGTGCGGTATCTCATTGGAAGGCAGATGGGTTGGATCTAACTCCAATTTTTCAGGGTTCTGGAATGGGAGTGAATGCTCCTAAGCGCCGTTTCACCACCCAAAATCATGAACTGGAGAAGCATTTCGATCACAAGTTGATCTCGGCGTCTGAAAAGGCCCTCGAGGATTCACAGCCAGTTCACATCGAGCTACCTATCCGTAACACTGAACAGGCCGTTGGAACAATGCTTGGACACGAGATAACAAAGCGCTTTGGCGAAGAAGGTCTCGCAGATGCAACAATCAAAGTTACACTGACTGGTTCGGCTGGACAATCATTTGGCGCGTTTGTACCCAGAGGGCTCAAATTGATCCTCGTTGGAGACTCGAACGACTACGTGGGCAAAGGTCTCAGCGGAGGAACTATTGTCGTAAGACCTGACGAAACCTCAGGATTCACTGCCGAGGAAAACATTATCGCTGGCAACGTGATTGGGTATGGGGCCACGAGTGGAAGTATGTACTTGTCTGGAATTGTTGGGGAACGATTCTTAGTTCGAAATTCCGGTGCTACAGCTGTAGTTGAAGGTGTTGGTGACCACGCTCTTGAATATATGACTGGTGGTCGAGCAGTAATCCTTGGGCGTACAGGGAGAAACCTCGGCGCCGGTATGAGTGGTGGTTATGCATTCGTTTATAGACTTCGAGCAGAGCTGGTGAACCCAGAGGCTCTAAAGGCGGATGACCTGAGGGTGTTGCCAGTCGATGAGAACCTTGCGAAGGAACTAGAGCAGTTGATAACCGCCCACCAACGCGAAACAGGATCTTTGCTTGCAAAGCGCCTGCTTGAGAACTTCGAAGACGAGACACATAACTTCTCTGTTGTAATGCCAACTGATTTTGCAAGCGTGAGAGAGATTCGCTCTTCTGCAGCTGGCAAGGGCCTTGATCCTGACGGTGACATTGTTTGGAAGCAGATTTTGGAGGCCACAAGTGGCTGACCCAAGAGGATTTCTAAAGACAACGGAGCGTAAAACTGCTGAGCGCAGACCAATACCTGTCCGAATTATGGACTGGAAGGAGGTCTACGAGCGCAGAAACTCAGAGACAGTGCAGAACCAGGCCGGAAGATGCATGGATTGCGGAGTTCCGTTTTGTCATCACGGCTGCCCACTCGGAAACCTAATCCCTGAATGGAACGACGCGGTTTGGCGCAAGGACGGCAAAAACGCTATAGAGCGATTGCACGCCACAAACAATTTCCCTGAATTCACCGGAAGATTATGCCCAGCCCCTTGTGAATCAAGCTGTGTGTTGGCCATTAATCAACCAGCGGTCACAATCAAGGAGATTGAAGTTTCAATCATTGACGACGCGTTTGACAATGGCTGGGTTCAAGTGCACGCACCTGAACGTCTGACTGGGAAAACTGTCGCTGTTGTCGGCTCCGGTCCAGCTGGCCTAGCTGCAGCTCAACAACTTGCTCGAGCAGGTCATACTGTCGCAGTGTTCGAGAAAGATGATCGGGTAGGGGGACTGCTTCGCTACGGCATTCCTGATTTCAAGATGGAGAAGCAGCACATAGATCGTCGTATTGCTCAACTAGAAGCAGAGGGTGTGCGCTTTCGTGTTGGTGTTGAAATTGGCAAAGATATTTCTTGGGTTGACATTCGCCGAAGATACGATGCTGTTTTGATAGCTACCGGTGCCTCATTACCCAAAGATCTTCAGGCTCCAGGACGTGAGTTAGAAGGCGTTCACTTTGCTATGGAGTATCTGACGCAGGCAAACCGCGCTGTAGCTGGGCTTGCCGTTTCCAATCAAGTCACTGCCGAAGGCAAGCGTGTTGTAATCCTTGGAGGTGGCGACACCGGAGCTGACTGCTTGGGCACTGCAACTAGGCAGGGGGCAAAAAGTGTTACAACACTCGCGATTGGGCAAAGACCTCCGGAGA
>Ga0066180_10000186_pt1 | contig 12589 bp, 4 predicted proteins | sample LauGreSBDMM110SN_4_FD_59338 | JGI IMG/M metagenome (GOLD analysis project Ga0066180, IMG submission 59338) | Freshwater lake microbial communities from Lake Michigan, USA - Su13.BD.MM110.SN (version 2) (version 3) | ecosystem: Environmental > Aquatic > Freshwater > Lake | place: Lake Michigan... | reverse complement strand
GTATATATATGGTTCAATCGGTCATTTATTAATCTTGAGTTGGAGGCTTGTTATGCGGGTCGGGATGATGAATTATACCATTAAACTTTTCAAATACTTATATAGATGTCTCTTAAAGATTCTTATCCGGAACCCCCAAAAGTTCTACTTGTTAGGTATCATTATTAATTGACCAGTTATCGGGACTTTTTATAAATAGTTATTCCTTAGATGCGTTATATAGTATATACACGAGTTATGGGTATTTTTTGATAAATGGCTTAAACGTCGACGCTGACATATAGTAAAATAGGTTACAGATAAACCAAGATATCTAGAGTTTTAATTGTATATATAGAGATTTGAATTGTTCCCGAGAAACTCCCGATGAATTGAATATATGACTGAATTCTGTAGGCGATTGAACACTTAAATCTGGTTAGTATATGTTTAATACCCGGGTCATTAGGTCTACTCTTAATAGTATTAATTCATTCAAGTATTTCTTTACACAAGTATAGTTTGATAAGACCCAGAATCCATATATCAGTAGTTTGACATTTGAAGACTTAACACATATATCGATCGTATACAAAATCGCATTTATACTATCCAATTGCTTGACTATCTACGTCTATCTGCTCTCATCTAGAATAAAGGATCCGATTATTGACAATACATTGAATTACTCTTAAATAGTCGCGGATTGATTTGCCATAATTTAAAGCATATCGGATAATAACTTTTTATTGGTCACCTGCTTTCCTATATTGAGTTTATAGTAATCTAACAACTACTGCCTCTATTAGATTTCAAAGAGCGATTATTAGTTAAACCTCACACCATCTTACTATATTAGTTGAATCATATTATCTATCTCCGTATTTAATGTCAATTGCCCCATTAATGCAACTAGCTGTGTTGATTCTACCATTATCTTAGTTATTATATATTATTTGTTTAATGTGATTGTATTCTTTATAGGGTAAATGTATAGTTATAGTATCTAAGTGATTGTTCCTTGTTAGAGCATATATAGGATCAATAGTATCATTATTTTGACTCTTCTCTATCATCAATATTAGTACTATTGTTTGGCGCGGGTTTATTAATGTATTTCAACAGTTTACCATGTGTTTGAATTGCGTCGTGTTGGAGTATCTCCTTAAATATAACTGTTAATCTTTCTACCATTCTCGGGTTCTATGTTTTTCTTATTGAATATGCCAGTTCCGCAAGAATATAGAAGTATGTCGGTTAGTTCCATTATTTGTAATTCTACATGAAGTTGTTTAGAGTTGCCTTATACCAATTTTAATTATAACACTTAATGGCGATCAGATTAGAAAGTCGGCTAAACCAATTAATTATACTCTAAAGTCTTTCTGCTGATATAGGCGGATATTTCACCTTATTCTCACCGTCAATCGACAATATACCAAATATTAATACATAAGGAGTGTTGTTTACCCTTTAAAAGACTTATCCCTTATTAGGAAGAGCATCAATTTACTCTTAGGTGGGATCCTAAAAGAATTGCTTGGTTTCCTTTATTAGTTGATTTAATTCGTCTGGAGTATATAGGTATTTAATACCCATTAGTTCGTCTATCTAGGCAAATGTTAATTCGCGTTACATTATATTTGTTTTAGACTTCGTTTTCAATAGGTAGACGATGTCGATCATTTATCAAGGTAATCGCGTTTAATCTCTAAGTCTAATATGAATTTAAAGTCTTGTTTCAATTGTTGGGCCAGTTTTGGATTTGAAATATTCTTGCAGCAATACGCGAGTTCGGCTAAAATGTTTAGATACGAGTTACAACTTCTTTCTCCAGTTTTAATCATTTATACAAATTCAATAATTACACTTCTATACCAATTCTATTTATACGATAAACGACAAACAAGGTCGGCAAATCTAGATATCCAATTTATAATACACTCGAGTTAAACTTCACTTATCTCTGGGTATTGGACTATTCTATCACTTGGTTCCTCTTTAATTACAACTAGTCCTAAATGAAACACAAATGGAATTTCCCCATATAGGCGCATAACCAATCCGTCATTTGGCAAGTCTTAGATATCCTCTCTACTAGGTTACTTAAGTATTGGCATTAACTAGTTCTAAATCTTAATTAGTTGTTCTTCAGTGAATATCATTTCAATCCCGACAATCCGGTCTAATTCTTCAAAGCTAACTTATATTTCCGCTGTAGATGTTTACATTTCCATGTTTTTATATTGAAAAAAATATCGCAGATTCCTATAAATAGAGTATAGTCATTAACCATTCCTAATTGTCACTAATACGCAACAACTTTGATATATTTAACTTTTTACTTACTAACTAGTGTAGCGAATCTAATTACTCTGGGTCTTCACAATAAAAGAAACACCTCTATATATGTTGTTATTAAGGCCGAGAATAAGAGCAAATTGCAACCAAAAGCATATCATCGCACTACAATCATTATTTATACCTCACGATATCCTCATTAAGCAGTTTCTTAAACAACGTAACCAATTCCCCGACCAATAACTAGTTTTTAATATTTGTAATACAGAACGCCAATTCCCCTAGTATTCCGAAGTTATCTAGTTCTCTATTTACTTATGGATTGTTTATAAAATTGTCTAAAACATCCCTATACCAATCTTAATTATACGATATCATACAGACTAGACCGGGAAGTCTCGCAAACCATTAAATTATATACAATAGCGATTTCTGATCTAAACATGTCTAGTTGTCATTATTCTCGTTTGTATAGTCAAATTCAATTAGTTTAACATATGGGATTTATTTGTATTTCCTTATAGTATTCCCTTTATTAGGTAGAGCTAGTATTTATTGTTGGCTAGGTTGTTCAAAAAACGGCTGCATATCCTCTAGTATTCTTTAGATTTATTTCTTAGTATATATAAACTCAATCCCAATTATATTGTCGAGTTCATCAAATGTGTATTCAAATAGGCGGTTACGTTGCATTTATCACTTTGTTTTCAATATAGTGACGGCTCCACTAGCATAATCAATAAGGTTCCGTTCTAAACAACAATTCCGTTTTCTTCTATATATACATGACATTAGGTATTAGATAGAAAATTGACAGCAAACGTCTAAACGTCATTACAGACTGAATTCGGGGTAGTGTCATACCAATTTAGGAAAACAATAGGATTTGCACCTCCAATAGTAAATGAATTAAAGGAGCAGGCTATTAAACTGTCATTCGGACCCCAGTAATTATTATATTTAATACAACTTGTCAATACTCCGGTAGTAGGTATAGACCCAGAAGCACCTCCATTTATATCTCCTAGATAAACTGCACCTACCTTAATATACTGAGATAAAGCGGTTTTGGAGAAGGCATTATTATCAACATACTACTTAGTTGCAGCATCGCCAGCTGATAACGGAGTAGCTAAGTTCGTTATTCGTTGACTATTAAGACTCAGAGCCGCGTTAGGGGATGTTATAGAGTTTAAGGCGACATTATTACGGTAATATCTACCATCACCTGTTTGTTGATTTAAAGCGTCAGTAGCTAGGGTAGCATCGGCAAGATTAGTTATCTTTTAACTATTAAGACTTAAAGCCGCAGTAGGAGCAGTTATCGAACTCAATACAGTAGTTGACATATAGTATCTACCATCACCTGTTTATTGATTTAAAGCGTCAGTAGCTAGGGTAGCATTGGCAAGATTAGTTATCTTTTAGGTATTCATTGATAAATTGCCGGTAGGGGCTGTAATACTATTCAAAGCAACCGTTTGTCTATAATATCGTCCATCACCTGTTTGTAAGTTAAGAGCATCAGTAGCCAATGTAGCATCAGAGAGGTTAGTTATTTTCTGACTATTAAGATTAAGAGAACTGGTAGGAGCAGTAATAGAACTTAGTACTACATTATTAAGGTAATAACGACCATCTCCTGTTTGTAAGTTAAGAGCATCGGTAGCCAATGTGGCATTAGAGAGATTAGTTATCTTTTGACTATTAAGATTAAGAGAACTGGTAGGAGCAGTAATAGAACTTAGTACTACATTATTGAGGTAATAACGAGCATCTCCAGTTTATAAGTTAAGTGCGTCAGTAGCCAATGTAGCATCAGAGAGGTTAGTTATTTTTTGACTATTAAGAGACAAGTTTCCCGTTGGAAGAGTTAATGAATTTAAGGGCACTGTATTTAAATAATATCTAGCATCCGCGGCTGTTTATGTAATCGAATTAGTGTCGACGTATGACTTGTTTACCGCATCTGTTGATAACGTAGGAGTGGCTAAGTTTACTATTTTATTACTATTGAGAGACAAATCACCCTAAGGAGTTGTTATTGAGTTTAATGGTACGTTGTTGCGATAATAGCGACCATCTCCAGTTTATTGATTTAAAGCATCCGTAGCCAGAGTAGCATCAGCAATATTCGTGATTTTCTAACTATTCATAGAGAGACTGTTATTAGGAGCGGTTATCGAGTTTAGAGTTACGTTATTAAGGTAGTATCTATTATCAGCAGTAATCCTATTAAGCGCGTCACTATCACTTAAGGCATTTGCCAAGTTAGTTATTCTATTGGTATTAAGACTTAAAGCTGCAGTAGGCTGTTAAATATCGTCTAATGTAGTTGTATTTAAGTAGTATCGTTGATCGCCCGTTACGATTTGAAGTGCATTTGCCTCTAAGTATTACTTGTTGACGGCATCCGTGGCAAGTGTAGGATTGGCAAGGTTTGATATTTTGTTATTATTAAGAGATATATCAGTATTTGGAACTTGGAGTTAATCGAGTCTGGTGCTCTAACTTAGATATAGTCCGTCTGCAGTTATTACGTTAAGTGCATCTGTAGGTAACGTGGCATTTCCGACGTTTATTAGTTTATAGCCTGCTAATGTTACATTGCTTGTCGGCGGGTTTAATTGATCCAAAGCGGGTAAGGAAGCAACTACAGTATCGATAACGTATTTCTTAGTTACAAATTAATTATCTTAGTCAATTGTAATATTAGAGGCATAACCGGTCTTAGTTTGCATTTATATTGGGATGTCTTGTCCTTAATTAGACCCATATATAATAATTTCAGGATTTAGTGGGTTTTAAGAACATATTCCTAGCATATCGGCATCAATACCTCCTATTTACGATTGTTTCTGCCCACCAGCACTCTGAGACTCTATAATACTCGCCATGAAAACACCCGATTCATTGTTAATAGAACTAGCAATAACATTAGATCTTTATTAGGTAATATCGGTATTAGTCAAGATATTGTATTAAACTAGTACATTGGAATCATCAGTTGATCTTAAGGAGTATTATGCATTTTACTATTAAAGGGTGTTAACAATACTGTCATTATCAACAGTTAGTGTATTTACAGATACCCCGTTTATTTTAGTATTAATAGAAGAATCGTTTAAGGTTAATTGAGTTTAATCGTTACTAGTGATTACTATGCGATCCGCACCTGTCGAACCTACTTGTACAGTCTTCAGACTATTATTAGCGGGAGTATCAATTGATGTTTGAATAAACCCGGAGACTTGGTCATTGACGCTTACATTGAAATTACTCTATCTATATTAAGAATTACTTGCATTATTTAAAACTAAATTACTATTAAGACTTGTTGAGCCGTTAGACGATTAATTGTATATATCTGCATTTTGATGCGCAAGGACTGTAGTATAATCGTTACCATCTGCCACTAGATCAAATACTTGGTTATTGTTTATCTTACATTATATATTACTTTACTATAGGTTTAAAACGGTTTGCGTGTTATGTGCGATTTACGTCGAATCAGCGTATTAACTACCAAATACAACAGTTTTGTTATTACCTGAGATCTAATCAGACACAATAGATTAAATATAGCCAGTAACTTCATTGTTCACGCTTGTTTAGTACTCAGATGTCCTCGAATTCTATATGTTAGTATTGGTATTTTCTAATAAGTGGGTTATATCTGAAGACGCATCGGTTGATTTGAATTTAAATCCTCTATCATCTATCGCTAATTCTCGACTAACCGAACCTTACTCATTTGTCGTGGTTTCAAGCACTTAATCGTCTATTAGGTACTATATTCCTTAATTGATTATTTATATCTAAGAGTGAATCCCTTCGTTCTAAATCCGATCCCAATACTGCTGATTGATAATTTATTTTTGTTCGCATGTAATCCTAGTATATTAGCTGTATATCGTACCTAGATTTAAAGACCCGTCTATATTAACTGTAAATGTTTAAGGCGCTTAAGCAGTTCTTAAATCGAGATAGAACGACATAGATGTTTAAGTTGTATTAGAAGACGGTTGCGTAACAATATAGAGATTACTTCCCGGGACAATTACTTAGGTATTAAAGTTCTTAAATGACATTAAGGCAAATCCAGATGTCTGCGAGAACTAAACTGATATATTTAAGCATATTTAGTAGATAAACCCTTACACAAACGTGATATTGCCTACGGTATCCATTGTAATCGTTGACGAGGTATTGAGCAACTGTGTATTAAAGCGTATTTGATTGTTAGTAGTTAAGAAGGTTGTTTAATTTGCACTTAAAACCGCCTCAAACATTTAACCCAAGTCTGTGATACTTATAAGAGAATTAGCTACCCGCGCATCAAGATATTCTTTAGTTATCAGATCGGTATTCTAGGATATTTGAGTACTGTTATTATATTAAATCTTAATTCCATTAGCGAGTGAAAGTAGATTGTTCTCCATTTTCCCGTAATCTACATTGTTGATATTGAAATCTAAGTATTGATTGGTAACGTGGACATTTGAAGCTAACGTCGGGTCTGTTATTCTATCTCGGCCTAGTTCCACTCCGTACTTTTCAACCTCTTCTATCATAAAATAACTCTCATATATATTAAATTAGTCATTGCCGATTTCCGCGTAAATCTCTATAGTAGCATCGCTGTCGAGTTTCCATAAATAAGGTTAAGTTAATGTGAATTCCTGGTTACCGCCTTCAGTTCCGATACTGGTCGTAAAGTCAAAAGCCATATAATGAACGAACGTATTTGCATCCCGCACTGCTACATTGATAGTCGCGATACCTGAATTTAAGAAGTCTTTGATCTTTATTCCTATGTAAATCCTATATACCCCTGCAAGTACATTATAAGTGTCTTAGTTAGTTAGTTATATTCTCTATTATGTTTGTGATATTACATTAGTCGTCCATCCAGTGATTCTGCCGTTGTTTATAATTGAAACTCCACTTACTGTCTATATGAATTCTTTAGCCACCCCCGAATTAGAGACAAATGCGCTTAACACGGAGTCTACGTACAGTTTAGTGGCTAATTGCTGATCTTAAGTTACTGGAACCAAAGTATTATATACAATAGGAATGTTAGAGAGTGTCTGAGCTTGTTAATCAGATCTTATAAGTAGATTATCTATTCTCGTTTATATATCGTGTTCATTTGCAGTAATCGAGGTAGTTCCGTTTGCAATTCCTATAGGCTAAATGGATTAAATAGCAGTATCAACGTAGTTCTTGTCCGCGAATTAATTTGAGTCTACAATAGCAAGATTGTCATTTCTAAACGGTACATTTGCAATTACCTGAGTTCTCTATATAGTTAGTATGTTATTTGTATCTAAAGGGTTTTAAAACTGGATTCGGTCAAGTTGGTTGTCTACGAGTTATATCGCTCCTTAGTTTAGTCTTAATTGATTGGGGATTTTCTAAGTATCGATAAGACCGTTTTAATCTAATAAGAGCAATTCATTAGCTTGATTGGCCTGCGATTACTTATAATTAGATATACCTGTATCGAAATACTTACGAGTACCTTCTCCTATTTGATCGGTTGTAAGCAAAACAACGCCAGTTTCGCCATTAACAGAATCAACGCCGCCAGTAGTTAGTTATATCCAATTTGCATCAACAGTATAAGGGATAACTGAAAGTATATATTGGAATCCGACGTCAGTAGCAATGTATCTATCCCCGGCAATTGGAGTATTACCTGTATAGTGAGAAGGGTTGGACTTGTCTGCGAGTAACCCAGAGTAAGTCGCTCCTACCTACAAAGGAGGTATCTAATTGGTCGGAATCAACCCATTTGAATCTAAAGAAGGAATGCCGTTTGGAATGCCTTTCTATTGCTAAATCGCGTCATTTACTCTCTATTGACTGAAATATTGATTGGTAGTGCCTTCTTGTAAGAAATCAGTCGTTACTGGAGTCGTGCCATATGCTTATATTTAGTTCTAATTTACCCTAAGAGTTTCTGGTCTTTCTATATTAATATTTAGGAATCCTTGACTATTAAGACCGGCATATCCATTTGCTTGGTTTATTTAGTTCGTTTGTTGGTAACCGGTTAATTCGTTCAATATGTTTTACCAGGCGGGAATCTAGTTACCATCCTACATCTGTTTAGCCGAATCATAGCTCAATACGACATTAGACAGTAGCCTATTATTATCTATATTAACTAAATCGACCAATAAGGAATTCTTTAAGTGTAATTGTGTATCAGGTAGTTTTATTTAGAGCGTATTTGATGTATATCCTTATAGTTGTTAGAGTGTAACCGCGTCATGAGCACTTGTACCATTTAGAACTCCTTTTAGTTATTTATTGTATATATTGACGGTGTTAGAAGAAATGTTTAAAATATTTGTATTGTCGTCGTAGTCTCTTATATAGAAGTTTTGACCCAACGCGCTCTTTATTTTCATCGCGAAATCTCCCAATCCGTTGTCAATGTAGAAGTTTTACATCTATATATCGAAATCTTGGTTTAAATACAATAACCGCTCAATCGTGTTGAATATGACTTTAAATCCATTTTGGTCAATAGATATATACGTATCAGAAGGATTATTTGGTAATACAGTTGAATCTCCCGCAGAAATAGACGGGGATGTTATAGATTAAGCGGGCAAGAATTAAGTACCATCCCAAAGTTGATATTTCAAAAGACCGCCATCTATTATGAACTACATCTACAGATTCCCTTAATCGTCCTATATTACTATTGCTTTGTCGGAAAACTTGAATACCAGGTTGTCGTCTAATTTTATCCCGAACTCTTAGAATTACCCTATTGTTACATTTTGTTTTCCTGCATACGTATTCATTTATTTATAATTAATTTAATTATTATTTCTTAATCCTTAATGACGCCGTAATATACCGCCTATCCCGACTAACAAAGTAAATCATATAAGATAAATAGTTATTTAAAGACAACCCCAGATTCTTAGATGCCATTGGTCCGTTATTCTCGTTTATAGTAACTACTAACGTGGTAAATCATCCTAGATCACTGTATTATAACCGTTACCCATATTAAAAAGGACAAATCAAATATAGATATAAATATAAAATAGTTGTTATAAATGTTGAATCGTTACAATGTATAAGAGCTTAGGGACAAAGTAGATAAGAATGACAACGAACTAAACATGCTTCCCGACGATTAGCTATTAACTCAAACTCTAACTAAATAACTGAACAATCGCGATTCAAAGGATAAAACATAAGAGTTATTGGACTTTCTCAACAATTTGCTACCGGCTTAGTAATCAATATAAGGAAGTTAAGGCGAATAAGATAATACCTAGATATCTATAGTATAAGACTAATCTCCAGTTGCGCAATTCATAAATTAAATAAAGAGTATGACAGTTGAATAGTAACGCCTCAAAAAAGAACTCGAAGACTTAAAGAATCCTTAGTAATTATATCAACAATATGTGCTTAACCACTTGCTTTCTGACCATATTTGATCGGCGTAATTGTTCATTTAACATATATTTATTGGGAAACCTCTAGAGTAGTGTAATGAAATGGATATCGTATACGTGTGTAGTGCCTAAAGTTAATATTTGAATACTAGATAATCTTTAACATTCTTCCCGGGATTACTCATCTCTCTATCTAAGATGGACCGTATTCTCTATTTATCTTGGGTCTAACAAGTTCTCTATAATGGGAATCCATAATTACAGACACCAGATGACAACACTATAAGGCGTATATATACAAATTGCGTAAATAATATCAAATGTCTTAAATACACGGGTAAAATAAAATTATTAAATAGATGGAGTAAAACTTATCAAACAATAAGATCGCCCCTAAGATTTCTATTCCCGGTTTAAATCAATCAAGTGCTGGCATTAGTAGTTCTTTATCTTAGATTAAGGCAGCTGCAAACACTACTCTAACTGGTCCATCCAATTCAACTAGCTTCCCAAACGGACTCGCAAATGCATCAAGTCTCACTAATCAACTATTAGGATCGGGATCTGCCCTTAATGGACTTATTGGTACCGCGTTATCTAGTTCTTCAGGATTGGCGGCATGCTAGCAAGCAACTGCATAAATTTAACCGCAATTAGCGTAGTTGTAGTAGTAGGCGACTTAATAATAACAATAATACATGGATGCGATTCAAAGTAACACTTAGGTATATAACTAATTAGCAACTCAATTCTAGGCCGCGTAGTAACAGTATAATAGTATAATGGCTTAAATCACACAATAACAATCCGATATATAATAATATAGTCTACAAGTATAAAACGAAAATGATAGTTTAGATGCTGTTTTGTAGCAAGTCAAATAGCTAAGTACATAAGTATAGGCCGAAATGGATGCTAAATCGTGTAGTTTGTAGTTCAATATCGCTTACTTCTTTATAATCATTGCCATTGTGCTCCATGTAGGTGTGTTCGTTCATAAGAAGAGCCGTAACCCCAAAAGTATATTAATAAAGACCAACTGAACTATATTTAATTCTTGCTAGCTAATAGGGCTTCTCTTTTTTTAATAACTATGGTTGTATGAGTGCTACCACTTATATAGCTCGACTAGAGAATATCGAATCCATCTTGCCTATGCGCTTCCTATAAGTTAGATAATGACCGAAGGGAATCCCAGGTAAGATGTTAAAGATTATCTCTTGGTAGTATTCAAATGTTGACTTTGGTTCTGGTATTCTCCTATAGAAGTGTCATAACTGGTAGCACTACACACGTAAGCGATGTCCATTTTGATACGCATTATATAAAAAATTATTCAAATATAAATAAGATAAATGAGTAACAGTACAGTAAACTCGTTTCTATCTAGTATTGGCGGATTGATGAATACAGGTTTAGGGGTATATAGCACGGTTTAAGGCAATTCAAATGCAGCTCCTTGTCAAGCAAAGCTTACTCAGATGTAGCAGTAAGTCCAATAACTATAGACAGGACTCGAATAGGCTTAATAACAATTCCAAACTAACGATTCCTCTATATAGTCTTAAGTATAGTAAATGTAATAGTAAATACCGGTTTGGAATAGCAAAATATCCGAGGCAACTAATCAATTAAATCAGTTAAATGCGTAACTCTAATACTAATAAGCACAATAACAAGCTCTTAAACAAAAAATAGACAATGCGAATGCTTAGTTAATAACCCTATAGTAATAAAAACAAGAATTGGATAAGATACCAAGTTGTTCGGAATAACCCTATTTAATTGGTGCTGGTGTTCTCTCAGTTGCATTGATCTGTAGTTCTGCGTATTAGGTTTAATAGGTACTCAGTAAATGATATTGATAGGTGCGCAATTACTTAGCATTCTCATTCTTATAATATATTAAGGGTTGCCCGCTCTCCCTTCAGTTGGGTTATTTGCCCCGTATGTGTGTTGTGAATAATGGTATTTATCGTAACGCTATTATTTTTTAAACAAGATATCTCGCCTTAATAATATGGACATAAAATGAGTGATATATCAGGTAAAGACAATGTTACCAAATCCTTAGTGTAACTTTATTTTATTTCTTAATAGGCCGATGAATAGTACCGAAATTGCCTGTCAACTATGAATACTACTAGTGATACATTAACGGATGTCCAGTTACAATTAAAAGAGTAATCTAATATAGTATAAGAAATATCAGACAAATCAGCGGAAATAAGGGAAGTCATTTAAACCACGAACTAGATGATAACCGAACTAAATGCGTCTTTCCTTTATCTTAAATGGACTCAGATAAGACAACTCATATAACTTTTAATACAACATATGAATCAAAAAACTCAAATTCTCATTTAACTAATAGATCAAGTAAAGTCTTAAATAGCCTATAAACAATAACTAATCTAACTCTATATATAGGACTTGAACCCCAAAGAATCGACATCTGGAGGTAACCGCGATCTACTGAACACATCTATAGTATACTTACAAGATAACCACGTAACTAATGATTTAATTGAAAACGAATGGTAGTTAATTGATACTACACCGGACATTACGAGCGGACCTTAAAATGAATACCGAATCCAATCTTGCCACGAAGACTAAAGACTCAATCACCAAACAAAGAGTGATATACAGTGCGGTGCTCTTCCTTCAGTTGGGTTATTGTATTGTAATCAAGAATATGGGTCCGAGTAAATAAACTAACCAACAGACTAATCAACCAGAGTAGAGGTTATTTCGGAATTAGAAGTGAGTGCGGATGAATTCAATGTTATAAGGGTATATTGCGAACAAGTTAAACTCCTACATAAATATAATAATTACATAGAGGACCTAATTGATAATAGTAAAAAAATACG
>Ga0066180_10000184_pt1 | contig 12629 bp, 12 predicted proteins | sample LauGreSBDMM110SN_4_FD_59338 | JGI IMG/M metagenome (GOLD analysis project Ga0066180, IMG submission 59338) | Freshwater lake microbial communities from Lake Michigan, USA - Su13.BD.MM110.SN (version 2) (version 3) | ecosystem: Environmental > Aquatic > Freshwater > Lake | place: Lake Michigan... | reverse complement strand
CGTTTCAACTATGGATCACCACGTTCTTGTTATGCACCCAGGTGATAAAGATTTAATCACTGAGCAATTACAGCACGCAATGGAAAAACAATTCTTTTTGTTAAAACCCAACGGGGGCAGATCGTCTTGCCGACAACCTCGCAAAGGCTGGCGTGCCAGTCGGTGCCCTACACGGTGGAAAGTCACAAGCAGTGCGCACTCGCACACTCAAACTATTTAAAGAACAAGAAAACGCGGCTCTCGTCGCAACAGATGTCGCCGCTCGTGGTATCCACGTAGATAGCATCTCACTCGTTGTCCACGTAGATGCACCAACAGATCACAAAGATTATCTACACCGTTCTGGCCGCACAGCACGTGCCGGCGAAGCTGGTGGAGTTGTGGTCCTTGCAACAACAAAGCAACAAACATCAGTCAAGGGTTTAACTTCTCGCGCTGGTATCACGCCTAAATACGTTTGCGTAAAACCAAGCGACGCTGAATTAATGACAATCACCGGCGCCCAAGAATAAAGTGGAATAGCTTAAATCGCCCCAATTACTGAATCCCGTGGACCTTCTCGCTCCGACGGAAAGAGCCCACGACCTGATTCAAGTCAGCGTCGTACACGGCTTGGGTAGGCTTTTCACGCAATAATTGAATCCTTGACCTCGCACATTATTTGTGTGTTTGCCAAGCCGAATGACACATCTAAAATTTAATGAATTGGAAATCCACACAATATGTTGCAGAAAAAACGTGAAGTTCATGATGACAAATTAGGAAAACTATACTTTCCAAAAAATGATAACGTGATGGCACCTAGTATCGCTGTCAACGGAAATTGGGAACCAAGAGAAATTCAATGGCTTGAGAACAACGTTAAGCTGGAAAGCCGATGCTTAAATGTTGGCGCAAATATAGGCTACTTTACAATTCTGATGAGTTTACTCAGTGGGCCAAATGGTATTGTATTTGCATTCGAACCTAACCCAGATTTAAAGTGGTTTCTAAATAAAAACATCAAAATGCGTGCCTTCAAAAATATTCAGGTCTTATATTTAGCTGCGGGTGAAAAAAATAGTTCCAAATTTTTTTATAAAAATAGGAATAACTTTGGCGATGGAAGAATGTTTGATCCTCGTATCACAAGTGGGGGCGGAACATGGCAATCATTTGGTTTTGATTCGCGCATCCCCAAAACAAAAGTAAAGGTTAAACGAATTGCTGATTTGGGACTCGGGCAAATAGATGTTGCACTTATTGATGCACAGGGATTTGATCATTTTGTACTACGTGGCATGGATTTAAGAAACAATCATCGTCCAAAAATTTTAACAGAATTTGTACCTGAATGGATCAAAAGTCAAGGTGATAATCCCGTTGAGATTTTGAAAGAATACAAATCTTGGGGTTATTCAGTAGAATCGATTGATTTTCCTGAACTCAATGCACTTTCTGAGAAAGATTTGATAGAAGGAATTTCAGAATTGGGTCATTACTTTACTAATCTTGCCTTGATTCCTAGATAAATGCTTAAAGATTCCTTAGAAATCTAGAAATAAATCTTACAGGTTTTGTTTTTTTCCAAGACTTTGAATTCTGAATCTTCTCCAACTCACTTTTATAATCTTGACCATCAAAAATTTGCGCGTTTTGTTGTGCCATTATGTGGGCTATACGTGGCTCCCATTCACCAAAAAGCGATAATTTACTTCGGTTGAATGAAATTTTTACTTGCAAATCTCTATCCAGATCAGAGAATGACGCCAGAATCAATCCGTCCCCACTAAATGATTCGGAGACTGAGTGTTCCGCAACTATTCTTGCACCGTGCTTGCGTAGTAAATACAGGCAATCTTGATGTGTGGTTGGGCTCCCAGTAATTTGCATGTCATGTGTAGAAATCAACATAAATCGAATATTCGCCACCTTTAATGCATCAGAGAGATTCTCAAGCATTGAAATTTCTGCTCCTTGAATATCCGCTAAAACGATATCAAAATTGGTGTTTCCTGAATTTTTCAATATAGAAGAAAAAGTCAAAGTTGGAACATTAAGAATTTGACCGGTGCTTTCACATAGGAATGATGAGTCCTCTGAATCTTTTGTGCCTACCTGAAAATTCTTAAATTCCGCGGTTAAACTATTTAACCCAAAATTCTTTTTTCCGACTGCCAAGTAGTTTGGGTCTGGCTCGATACAAAATGCCTTTCCACTTTGATTTTCTTTCATGAACCACATGCTGTAATAGGACCAAAAGCTTCCTATCTCCAAAATACTTGGATCACCCCATTTTGAAGGTTTTAATTTAAGCTGTTTTAATATCTCAAAAAAAGCAAATTCTTCTTGGGGCTCGTGGTGTCCATTCAATAATTTTATTATTATTGTCATCCAATTTCCGTAATAACAGCCCTTAATAATTCTTAAACCATTGTGCATAATTTGTTGTGGTTCATCATTTTCAACTATCACTTCGCCGGCAGAAGCAATCTTGGGAATACTGCTTGCATCTTCGCAACTTATTGTCATTAATATGCGCCTATTTTCAAATTCACCAATATCGGAAATTGACAAAATCTCATCCTTGGTTAACTTTGAAAGAAGTCTGGTATCCCAACCCATGTTTATAAGTTTACTGGATGTATATTTCAGCGCAATCATGTTAATGATCTTTTGTAAAAGCTGGATAGAAAACTTTGATCTTCTGTTGCATTTGGTTGGCCATTCAGTAGCTTCGTAGGGAATCCCCAGTAATTATAGAATTACAGCAGTCTATGATTCAAGCGCATAGAATGTACTCATGTCGGAACCCTCATTAAGGAATTCTCTAACTCGGCCTATTCGTATTTTTGTTGATACCTGGCCGAATTTCAGGCGTGGTGGCATTTCGCGAGATGCCAAATTTATCCAGAATAGTTTTGAGAATGACTCAAATTTTCATGCTATTGTCCGAATCGAAAAGGTTAATTTGCGGTTGCTAAACATAAGGTATAAATTATTTTCACTTTTTAGGTATCTTGGTTTCAAAGTGGGACTGCATTACGAAGAAGGTTTCCCTACGTTCTTACCTCAGGTTGCTCCATTGGCTAGTCGAAAAAAACGAGTCGCCTACGTAATTCGCATTCATGACGTATTTCCAATTTCAAATCCAGATTGGTTTCGATTCGGACCGCGGCGGAATTTTCGGAGATTTTTGTCGGAAGCGGCAAGCAGAAAGGATGTTCTTTTTCTTTGTAATTCAGAAACAACAGAAGCTAACCTGCTTGCTGCATTTCCTAATACGGTTCTCAAAACTTTGGTTTACCCCTGCCAAATTCCGATTATTGATCCGGAAATTTGTCAAACATGTTCTTTTTGTAAGGTGATGAAAAGTATAGTTTCTCCTTTTCTGCTCATGGTTGGCACAGTTGAACCCCGAAAAGATTATTCTTTTATGGTTCGGGTTTGTAATGAATTTGGTTATTCGGGCTTGCCCATCATAATTGTTGGGCGCCGAGGATGGAAGTGCGGAAAAACCATTCGTGATTTAAAAAGCACAAAAAATATTTCTTGGTTCAATGATTGTTGTGATGGCGGATTGAATTATTTATATAAAAATGCAAGCGCATTTATTTCGACCAGTATAGATGAAGGCTTTAATTTACCTGCAGCGGAAGCTCACCATTTTGGCGTCCCTTTGTTTCTTCGGAATATTCTAGTACACACAGAGTTTCATTCCGATCATGCACTTTTCTTTTCAAACGAAGAAGATTTAATTGCATTGATTCAAAAATTAGATATTTATAATCGCACAAACGTAAAGAAAAAATGTCTTGTTACTAAACAATTTCCATCCATAGAAATTATGGAATTCTTAGAGAATTTGTCTTAATCTTGCCGTTGGGACTCTATTTTGAGATCATTTTCAACCATAAGGCTTACGAGGCCCTCAAATGACAGTTTAGGTTTCCAGTTTAAGATTTTTTCTGCCTTTGTAGCATCACCAATCAGTAGGTCAACTTCGGCTGGTCGTTGGAATTTCTTATCAATTTTTACGTATTTTTCAATACCATCTTGAAGATCAGCTACTTCGAAAGCGAGTTCTGCAAATTCGCGAACAGAATGCGTTTCTCCTGTTGCAATGACATAATCGGACGGTTTTTCTTGTTGTAACATTAAATACATGGCCTCTACATAATCGCCTGCATACCCCCAATCCCTCTTTGGTTCTAGAGTTCCTAGTCTAAGTTCTTTTGCTTTTCCGAGTTTAATCCGGGCCACGGTGTTTGTGATTTTTCGGGTTACAAATTCTAGACCTCGGTATGGGCCTTCATGATTAAATAGAATTCCGCAAGATGCATGCATTCCGTACGATTCTCTATAATTTACGGTTGTGTAATGCGCAAATGTTTTCGCGACTCCATAAGGACTTCTCGGGTAGAAACTTGTTGTCTCATTTTGAGGAACAGATTGAACTTTTCCAAACATTTCGCTGCTAGAAGCTTGATAGAATTTAATTTGCTGGAAGTTAGGCGAATTTCTTAAGGCTTCTAAAAGTCTGAGGGTCCCGAGACCCGTCACATTAGCAGTGATTTCAGGTTGTGAAAATGATAAACCTACAAAAGTTAAGGCCCCTAAATTGTAAACTTCGTCTGGCTTCACTTCATCTAAAACATTCGCCAAGCTAGAGTTATCCGCAAGATCTCCATATACTTTTTTTACTTTTGGCAAAGTGATTCCTAAGTCGTTTCGCCCTGTTTCCCTATGCCCAGTTACCATGCCATAAACTTCATAGTCTTTTTCCAACAGCAAGTCAGCTAAGTGCTTACCATCTTGACCAGTAATCCCCGTGATTAGGGCCTTTTTTCTCATAAATGAAAGTATACTTAACCTTAGTGTTAAATCAATTGTCGCGTAAGGGTCCTCGATGAGAGAAAAGCCTATTTTCTTTATAAGTAGCCCCCACGCCAAACAGTCAACTCAAGAAGTGCTAGGACAAGCTGCATATTCACACAAAATACTTGCTGAAAAAATAGTAATTTTCTTGAAAGAGGCCTTTAGTGTTCACTACGTTGTTGATCAAGAAGATTTAGAAAATCATTTGATTCTCTCAAAATCAAAAATTAAAAATTATTTTTTTTATGTAGGGCCCCCAGATTTTTCTTGGACATCCCCAAAATGCAGAAACTATCTACTCCTGACTTGGGAATTTCCAGATATTCCTTCCGAATCAATTGAAGGATTTTATAACAATTGGATTTCCAAGCTAAGAAAATTTGAAATGGTTATTCTTCCAAATCGAATACTCCATCATAAACTCAATGAATTAGATATTCCAAATGAATTTTTTCCAATAGGTCGTTCTATTACACAATCCGTTGACATGAACCTAAGTCAATCGTTAGACATTCTCGCCAACCAAGATTGCGTAGTGATGAATCACCAGATGACAAACAACTCTCCAGAGGGAGTGAATAGTCATTTAAAACTTAAATTTTTGACGAAAACTATTGATTTTGCGACAAGATACTACTTCAAGTTGGAATGCGATAAGTTCTTACCAGAATTTTTAAGGTTGAGTCTGCGGAAAATCTATAGAGAAAAATTATCAAATTTACTTCTGCGTACTTACAATAAAAGTTATTTCAGAACAGTAGATAGTTTGGCTTTAGAAATTTATGGGAAGACGGTTGTCTCGTCATGGTTGAATGTTTCTGATAATCGAAAAAATTTTGAATTGCTTATAAAAGCCTACACACAAGCTTCACGTTTAAACTCTAACTCAACACTAATGATTAAAATAATTGGGCATTCTTCAGAACTTGAAAAAGCAAAATTGATACTTTCAAACTTACAGGACAGATTTCCCAATAAACTACCGCCGATAATTTTAATTCACGGATCACTTGAGGATTCCACAATGTATGCATTGCGCAACGCCACCGATATTTATCTAAACACGTCTTCAACCGAAGGTATATGTCTTCCAGCTTTGGAGCACGCGATACATGGAGTTAAAGTTGTTCTTCCGAGAAATTCTGCCTTTCTCGATTATTTCTCTGATAGATCAGCCAATTTTTATGAAGTTGATTGTCTTCCCACACATTTCCCCGGCGATCCTAGTGAAAAACTCCAAACATCTTGGAATCCTCCACTTTTTAAGGACTTGGTAGAGGTTCTGAAAGTTTCCATAGAAAATTCACATCTGGACAGAAAAAGAATTGATCGCTCCAGAGTACAACAAAAACTTAAAGTAGATTCTAAACAATTTGTGCGAGAGTTGCGAGAGCGCAATGGTAGTCGTTGAATTTTCTCCCGATGTCAAATTGACTGGTATTTTACGATTCACCGTGCAAGTTATTCGGGCTTTAGCGATGACTTCTGATGTTTATCTCTTGCTTGGGCTGCAATTTCCAAACTATAAAGTCCCTCGCAGTTGCCAGGTTAAGTTGATAAAAAAGGGATTGACTTGGAGTTCATTTGACGAAGACTTTTTGGATGAAATCAAAAGTCTGCCAACGTTTGATATTCCACGCAGCGAGATTGAAAGAATGACTATTTTTTATCCAAGATGGCGGCCAAATAGAAAATACTTTGCAAAAGAGATTGGAGCTATTTTGGATTGTTCGCCCGTAATGAGAAGTAGTGATTTTGTAGACCCAAACTCCAGATATTTTCTCGAATTCCTCAAAACTTCTAGTAAACTAAATGATTTAACAATTGCGATTTCAGATTTCACATTGCAGGAAGTTCAATCGTTGGTTCCGTTTAGTTCTGACAAATTTAAGCGCATATACCCTGGTCCTAGCTTCAGTCCTGAAGACCTTCGAAAATCAACTTCCAAGAACATGAGTGCGCGCAGAAAAGATCGTTACTGCATATTTGTAGGTTCCCTTGATCCACGGAAAGGAATCGTAGAGATGCTTACGTGGTGGAATGCCAACAGGTCAAATTTTGGATATTCAAAGTTTATTTTGGTGGGATCAATGCCGACATGGGCTCCAATAGAGCATAAATTGATGGTTGCAGAGCTGCTCGAACGTTCGCATGGCGTTTTTCATACTGGAGCTGTGCGCGATGCAAAAGTTTTTGACTTACTCACAAAATCAAGTGTGCTCTTATATCCATCGCGGTATGAGGGGTTTGGTTTACCTGTTTGCGATGCACTTTTTGCTGGAATAAAAGTTCTAACATCAAATCAAACCTCAACCAAAGAATTTAAAAAATTTGGAGCCATTTTAATTGATCCTGAAAAACCATGGCATTGGAATTCCGCTCTTGATAATTCCTCAATTACTCCTCTGGCAGTGGAAGAATTATCGTCAACCTTCAGTTGGGCAAATTATGCAAGTGAGATTGTTAACTTATGATTTATATAGAAGTGTTTTTGCGAAAGGCTAAGATTTTCTTTCAGAATCTTATATTTTCAACTACTGAATTTGAAAAACAAGATGCATTTATTTCGACGCTCTACAGAGAGTTATTCCAAAGAGTCCCGGATGAGGAAGGTTACAGATACTGGTCGAATCAGCTCGATGTCGGGGAAACTCACAGTAATCTCTTGATTCATTTCCTTAATTCTGAGGAATACACAAGAAACTTACCTAAAATCCTAGCTAGAAATATACTTGATCTCCCGCTATTAAACAGTTTTGCCCAATATGGAGAAGACCAAATTCTTGTCAAGAAAATTATTGAAAATGCAATTAAGACACCTTTCGTTGTCGATGTTGGTGCACATTCCATAAGCGGCTCAAATACATTCTTGTTTTCGCATCATTTTAATTGGCCAACTTTATTGATAGAAGCAAATTCAGACCTGATCCCTCACTTAAAGTCGAATTTCCCAAAAGAAACGAAAATACTTAATGTGGCAATTGGTCTTGAAGAAGGCCAAGCCGAATTTCATGTTAGCAAGAACAGTTATGTTAGCTCATTAGATAAGAAGCAAGCAGAACAATGGGGAGAAACTCTTGAAAAAAGAATTGTCCCAATGCAACGATTAGCAAATGTCCTTTCCAACAACTCTGTTCCACAAAATTTTACGTTGTTAAGTATTGATATAGAAGGATTGGATAGGGCTGTTATAGAAGACCTACTATCAAGTAGCGAGTATCGCCCCCTTTACATTGTTGCGGAAATTCGAAGTTCGCCGACCTCTTCACCTGGCGCAACTTGGCCAATCGCGGAAAAATTTCAGGCAGACTATGAATTATTGGCGTCGACACATGCAAATACAGTTTTGGGGCTGAAAAATCGATCCGAATTTTGCTAACAGATTGCTCCATCGATAGTCTTCAGTTCATACTTGCTTGAAGAATCTTTAGCGCCTGAATTTAAAGGTGCCTTGGGTTGCAAAATACACTCACGAGAATCAACGGGAACAACGGGTAAATAACTCGGAGATATCAACGCAATATGCTTATTGTTCAGGATATTGGCCATTGCCATAGTTTCAAACCAAGTAGGCATACTTACGCTTATTGACTCATATTTTTTTAAAAATAAATTATCATCTTTTCCTAAATTCACTTGGTCGCTTGTTAAAACATTTGAAGGAACTTTTCCTTGCAGAATCGGTAACCATGCAATGTATGGAGAGGTAAATGACGTCAAAAGTATAAATAAGAGAATTTTCTGACCAAGCTTTTTTTGACTCATTAATCCACAATAGAAAATAACAAGAAAATGAGGCATAAAAAATGAAATCAACTTCCAGTTCTTATATTGACCCCAATCACTCCCACCGATTTCGTATACATAAATAACAACGAAACAAATAATTGGTATCAGAGAGATAATGATTGATTTTGGAATAGAAATTGCATACTTAATAACAAACAAAACAAGCGCAACCAAGAGGAGCCAAGACAGTACTTGAAGGTAAACCGTAGGAATCAGTTGGTCAATATATTTAGTTGAAACAAATATTGATAGAGGGTCAAGTGGGCGAATTGGCCATCCATAATTCCCCTTACTTAGAATCATCACAAAATTAATCGCAAAAACTAGGTAAGGAGCTGAAATAACTAATCCAGAAAGAAATCCGAAAATCGATGCTCTGCGTAAAGTTTGTGCTTGTTTATCTACTTTTCGAATGAATGTAATGTTGAAGCCTGGAATTTGAAGAAAGATAAGTGTAAATCCTAGAAATATAATCAATGCGGTTGGATAGAAGTAGATAGAGAGGACAGTTAGGGTCAGAACTTGCAAAAACAATTCGTTTTGCTCTATTTGATTTTTTGCAAATCTACATAAAAGTAATGAAAGGCATGCAGTTATTAATATGCCTGTCATTTGTCCTAAGAAATAATTTGAATAAATATAATTCAAAATAGGTGTTGTAGTAACACCGGTTGCTATTGCAGTAGCCATGCGTAATTTAAGTTGATTGCATAATATTTTCACGGTTCTAGTTAGAATCAATATGGTTTCTAAAATTATAAATATGGCGACAATATTCATACACTGGTAGGGAGGTAAATTAATTGATTCAGAAATGAAAGAAATAATTTGAGTTGCACCTTGATGTTGATATTTCAAGGCTGCTTCATTAACGTCTTGATTTAGTAATTGATAATTGTTAATGAATCCATTATCTAGAAAGGCTTTCGTTGTTAGCGCGTAGTAAACGACATCGTTATTTCTTTGCGAAGCCATTCCTAGCAATTGTCCATTTTGGAAAGAATTGAGTAGCTGTGGTCCATAACTAAATAAGCTACAAAGTAAAATAGTCCACATTTTTTTTGGTAAAATAGTTTCAAGCCAGAATTTTTTGCTTCCTACATTTATTGCGATGTTAAGGATAAAGAGCCCCAATGGGAAAAGAAAAAACGTTGAATATTTGACCTGAAGCAGAGACAATACAAATCCAAAGGTTACGACCCACGTTAAATTTATGAGTAGTAAAGTAGTGTCGTAGTTTGGATTCGTTGCGTTTGTTTTGTCTGAGGCGGCATAAACAAATTTTCCCGTTTTTCTTCTTAAAGTGAATATTCTGTTGATGACAAGTTGCAGATTTTTTTTATGGTTGCATGTGAAGAAAAGGTGCATTAGTAATGGTGTAGCCACCGTTAAAAAGACCGAATAGAACAAGCCTAAAATTCTCAGCCCCCCGATCCGATTCAACTAGTTTTGGGTGATTTCCGTGTATTCTAATACGTATCCTGCTCTCAGAGGAGTCTATCCATGGAGAAATTAACATCGCTGCAATCACGATTTCATCAATCTTTTGGTGGGCGAAAAATCATTGTTACAGGTGGTGCAAGTTTTATAGGTTCTAACCTGGTTGAGAGATTGCTCGGAGTGGGTACCAAAGTGACAGTTTTGGATAATTTCTCAAGTGGAAAGCTAGAAAATCTTCCCGTGCCCTCAGAGATGCTTATTGTTAAATCGGTTGATTTGCGAGATCGTGAAGTGGCATTCCAAGAAATAAGAGATTGTGATTTCGTTTTTCATTTAGCTGCTGTCCATGGTGGTAGAGGTTTTATTGAAACATACAAACAGGAGATGTTGGTTAATTTAGCTATAGATAACAATGTTTTTTCATCAGCGTCTACTAATGGTGTGAGTTTGGTCGTTCACGCCTCTAGCGCATGCGCGTATCCAATCGGGCTTCAAGATAGCGAGCTAAGTTTGAATCTTCTTCAGGAAAACCAAGCCTCCATGGATAAAATAGAGACATCCTTTCCAGATGGTGTTTATGGTTGGACAAAACTAATTGGTGAATATCAACTCGAAAATTTCTCCGAACTTGGGGGCATGAAAGGTAGATCAGCTAGGATTTTCACTGCCTATGGAGAGAAAGAAAATGAAGGTCATGCAGCGATTGCATTGATTGCAAAAGCTTTACTTGCTGCGGACCCTTTCCCAATTTGGGGATCTGGTGAGCAAACCAGGAATTTTACCTACGTTCAAGACACTGTTACTGGACTTATGTTGCTTGGATCAGATGATCGAGAAATTCCATTTGATGTTATTAATATTGGAACTTCGAATCATATCAAGGTTATGGATTTCGTTAAGGAAATATTCCAGGAAATCAATTGGACACCCCAAAAACTAGATTTGCAATTGGATAAACCTGTAGGTGTGGCAAGTAGAGCTTCCGAGAATACTAAAATTCAAGAGGTTTTTGGATGGGAGCCGACAATTGCAATTTCTGAGGGACTTGCTCGGACAATTTCTTGGTACAGAAATTCGGGTTTACTGCCAAAAAGCTTGAGTGAGCTTGAAAAAAAATTGATGGCTCGATGACTCGCGATTTAACTTTGGTTCTACCTGCATACAATGAAGGAGAAAGTATTAGGGCTACTCTTCTGGAGATTGATGAAAAAGTTCAATCTACGGACCTTGTTACAATTTTTGTGAGCGAAGACGGAAGTCGAGATAACACTCGATCAGAAGTCCTTGAAACCGCCAAAATTGTTAAGAACTGTCAGATTGTTCTGGCTGAGCCATCTAATCGACTTGGTTACAGCAAAGGCGTGCTTCGAGGAATTAAGGAATGCAAAACTGAATTGATCGGCTTTATGGATGCTGATGGTCAATGCGATCCAGCAGATTTAAAATCCCTTCTTCAAAAAGTTGAGAAAGGGGGGGTGGCTGTCGGGTACAGAAATCCTAGAAATGATTCAAAAGCTAGAATTGCGTATTCGAAAGCATTTGGTTTCGCTTATCGATTATTTGGTGGACCAAAAAGAATTGACCCTTCAAGCCCATTCATAATTTGTTACCGCGATGACATTCAATTCCTGGCAAATAGCACTCCGCATTTGAGTTTCGGCTTCTGGTGGGAATTTCAAACCAGGATACACAAAAGAGGTTTGAGTGTAATTGAAGTGTCAGTTAACCATCGAGTTCGTGCGGCTGGCGAAACACAAGTTTACGCTTTAAAGAAAATTCCAAAAATTGTATATACCCACTTGATAGGTCTTTACAAACTTCGTAAGGAATTAAACGATTAACTTTCGGACTCAACTATTTTCATTCATTACTATAACTGTATTTAATTTTTTTTCAATAACACTTTTGCTAATTGGATTTAAAACACTTGGATATAGTTCAGGTATAACTAGTCTATTTGCCCAAAGTATTGGAATTCCCCTAAGCATGTTTTTTGCGATGGATTTATGGTGGAAATTCGTGACCAAAGAAATTTCCAGGAGAATAAGTTTTAGAAAAAGACTCGAGTTTGTTTCAATCGCTGCTATTTCGGGTTTAATTTCGGCGACCGCTTCAGGTTTGATATTGCGTGAAGATGATTACAAAACAACCCACTTATTACTTATAAATTGGATTTGTCTAGGAATGATTGCGGTTGTTAAGTATCGATTCTTTTCTTTAAGAATCTTAAAATCTAACTAGTTATCTTCCGAAATCGTCCTCGTATGTTTCGATATTATTTTCGTCAAAACTTATTCCAGTTTGAACTTCAATGATGGTTAATTCTTCTATTGAACTCGCCGAGAGTCTGTGTTTTTCCCCACCATATGAGAGCCTCTTACTTTCGCAGTGTCATCTAAGCCCCTGATCTATGCCATATGATAGATGCTAGGTTTAAGGTAGGGTGGTTTTACTCTAGTTAAGCACTTTTACCTTATATTTGTTTTATTTGGGGCCTTTAGCTCAGTCGGTAGAGCAACAGACTTTTAATCTGTGGGTCGTCG
>Ga0066180_10000181_pt1 | contig 12699 bp, 3 predicted proteins | sample LauGreSBDMM110SN_4_FD_59338 | JGI IMG/M metagenome (GOLD analysis project Ga0066180, IMG submission 59338) | Freshwater lake microbial communities from Lake Michigan, USA - Su13.BD.MM110.SN (version 2) (version 3) | ecosystem: Environmental > Aquatic > Freshwater > Lake | place: Lake Michigan... | reverse complement strand
ATCTTATTATCATCATCAATCAATAGGAACTACTTCAAAATATAGCTACTCTTTATGAGTCATTCCCAGCAGATGTTGAGAATGATTTATTGGTGATGCTAACGGAATTGAATTCCCTAATGGATGAAGATAGACAATTTGTTAAGTATCTGAAACCTATAAAATTTGTACCCGCTGGTATAAAGATTGATGAAGATGATTCCTTTAATTTCAAGTCCAAACTTTATTCTCCACTTGAATTATTTGATCCTCATGTATCTGAATTTAGAACTCTATTAGATCCTACTTTTTTCCCAATTGATTCGTTTCAAAAAGATGATATATTAGTATTTTTAAGGTCTCTTGGATTGCAGACAACTATCGGTTTACCAGGAGTAGTAGCCTGCGCAAAATCAGTAGCTAATATGACAGAGATGTCAGAGTCTAATATTAAGAAAAAAGTAGAAAGAGGTAAATGCTTACTTCGTTTTCTTGATAAAAATATTTCATCATTGATAGCTGAAGCAAAGAAAGCTTCGAGTAGTAATTTTTCACTTTTTGGTTTCAGATCATTCTTTGGTGAGAAACAATCTGATCCAGCAACTCCAGTAGAAACTTATATAGAACAATTAGTAGGTACCTCATGGGTTCCAGTACTTGTTGAACCTTTGAAAGTATTCATGCCATGGCCATCAGGAGAAGTTAGTGTTACTGCTTGCCCTAATGATACAAGACCCTTGATTGACTGTTGGTTGTGCTCATCAACTAAACGAATAGTTGATGAGAATATCACATCTGAAACATTACAAAAAATATTTGGTTGGTCATCAGAGCTAGATGTTCACTTTATTGCTTTACAACTTCGAAATTTAGCAAAAACATTTAAAAACATAGATGCCTCAGCTTCCGCAAATGAAATGCAATCTGCTAAAGTGACAATCACTGGTCTTATTCCTCAACTATATCAACGACTTAATAATTCTGCTGATGAGCATAGAGTCAAAATTACTGCACTACTCCAGGCCCATGAATGGATATGGGTTGGTGATGCATTTGTAGAAACGAGTAAAATAGCTATTAGTTCAAGTATCAATGCCGCGCCTTATCTTTATCAGCTACCGCAAGATTTCAAAGTATATAATAAACTTCTATCAGTATTTTCTGTAAAGGCAACTTTCAATCCTCGAGACTATATTCAAGTTCTAAGACAAATGGCAATTGATACGTGTGTTATTGCCTCAGAATCAAATTCTAGTGATGTAAAGCCTCTTTCAGATACTAGTATTGATCTTGCAGTCTCCCTGGTTACATTGTTAAGTGCAGAAGGTGGAATAAATCCTGCTGTTCATGAAATTTATATCCCTGACAATACAGGTAAACTTTGTTTATCTACTGAACTCGTCAATGACGACGTTCCTTGGATGTCAGGTCCCGAATACAAATCTATCAGAATTGGTTGTAAGCTTATTCATCCTAACATATCGTCCTTTGTAGCTGAAAAAATGGGAGTAAAATCACTTCGTTTAGCACTTGTTAGTAAAAGCTTAGAGCAAGCCATCTTCAATGATATTGATGTCAATAAAAACAATATCGAAGCATTTGGCCAAGCAGAGTCTCTAACTAGTAGACTTAAAACAATATTAGACTTATATCCAGACGGAAATCCTATTTTAAGTGAATTAATTCAGAATGCTGATGATGCAGGAGCTACAGAGCTTAAAATTATGCTTGATTTGAATACATATCCTTCAGAGTCTTTGCTTGATAGTAGAATGACTCCTCTACAAGGACCATCATTACTTGTATGTAATAATGCTGTTTTTACTGAAGCAGATTTCAGATCTCTTGCATCAATAGGTCAGGGTTCCAAGATTGAAAAGTTATCTACAACTGGTCGATTTGGCCTTGGTTTCAGTAGTACTTATCATTTAACAGATACTCCAACATTTGTATCTGGGGAGCATTTGGTAATCTTTGATCCTCATTGTGCTTTCGCTCCAGGTGCAAGCTTGAATCAACCAGGGCTTAGAATTAAATTCCGTGGAAGTACTTTAAAGACGACGTTTCCTCATCAGTTTATGCCATTTCAGTTTTTTGGTTGTGATTTTGATAATACATATAATGGAACATTATTCAGGTTTCCTTTAAGGTCAACTGCACTAGCACGTCGAAGTGAGATATCAAAACGTTCGTATACAATCGCAGATGTTGAAGCTAATCTTGAACAATTGAAAGATCAGTTAGCAAACCATCTTATTTTTCTTAGATCTATAAAGTGTATTGAGATTTATAAGTGTTATGAAGGAGATAAGGTACCAACATTATTACATAGAGCAACATCAAATGTAAGGGACATTCAAATGCAGAATGATACATCTCTTATGCAATTTTTTCAGAAGGACTCTAAGATCTCTCCATCTAGAGATCAATTTTATAAAAAGTTATTGACAACCGTGGATTCAAAGTTACCATTAACATCATATAAGGTAAATGTACAAATAGAAACATTTGATACAAATCGTGCACCAGGAGATAAACCAATTCATCATGAGAATGCACTTTATTTAATTGTTTCTGGATTTGGAGGAGGTGAAGCTAAACGACTTGCTTGTGATGAAAGCATGAGGCATCTTAAACTAGTACCAATGGGTTCTGTTGCAGCATGCATATATAAAACTGGAATGAATGAAACAAAAATATTTCCTCAAATAAGAGGAAAAGCATTTTGCTTCCTTCCATTACCAATCAATACAACTTTACCAGTTCAATTAAATGCTTATTGGGAACTAAGTAGTAATCGACGAGATATATGGCAAGCCGAAGATACAAAAGGAGAAGCTAAGTTAAGATCTGAATGGAATACTCATGTTATGCATGATGTCCTAGCCCCACTGTATTCTAATCTTTTGGTTCAAGCTGGTACTTTGTGCACTGGAAGTTCCATCAAAATATCAGACGAGATAAGCATTCCAGTAGCACTAAGAGACATTTTTTCTCTTTTCCCATGTCCAACACCAAAGGAACCTTGGAACAAAATTTCTTCATCATTATTTCCACTTCTTAAAAATGATCGTCTTCTATACAGCAATTTAAATGGAGGCACACAAATACAGCTGAAAGATGCAATATTGACAGAGTTGGTACCTTTAGAAGGGGGTGTCATTAATGAAGACTGTGAGACTAGAATAAGAATGGAAGAAATACTTATCAAAGAAAACTTACCAGTAGTATTTGTTCCTCCATCTATATTGAAGTGTTTACTAGAAAATAATTGTGTTGCAGGAGAAGTTACCCCAGATCTTGTTCGTAAGCATTTTTCCATTTTACATAATAAAAAAAATCACCCCTCACTTAATTCAGATAAAGGACATACAGATATAATAATATCAAACGCAATATTTTTGCTTAATTTCTGTTGTAAAGATATCACTCGACAAAATTATGGTGAACTTTGTGGTCTTCCTATTTTACCATTGGAAAATAAGTCACTTGGTACTTTTGGAATTAATACTGATAAGCCACTGTTCTTAGTAAATGATGCAGAGAGGAAGTTATTAGAGAGAGCTGGTGGAAATATTGTTTGCAGCGATAATGTTCTAGGAAGTCATGTATCCACTTGTATACGTGATCCAGCTTTTGTTGCTATTAGCAATATTCGAATAATAGCTCCAAATGATATCATTGATTTATTACAAACATTTCTTCCATCGGCCTTTTTTAGTGATAAGTCCATTGTCTGTAATCGTAAGGACATTATTACAGACGAATGGTTACGTTTACTTTGGCAGTACATTCTAGATAATAAACTAATTGATTTCGTCAGAGATAAGTTGACTATGCTTCCAATTACACAACCACCTACTATGGAACCTGGACTGTATGTTGTGAAAATTTCTGATAAAATTCCTGTGCTTCATATGTCGTATAAGGATATACCTCCACTAGCAGCAGGTGCATTAGCAGACTTAGGATTGTACTTATTTGATGCTTCTACTCTTGGGGGTATATCTTATGCTCAAGAAGTGGGGAAGTTACTTTGTGCTCCTACTGTAAGAGGTGTTCTTGATGCAATAAGGTCTGTGAAGGATAGAATACAAGAAGCATCAAAAAAGTGGACTGATGAAGTTAGAAATTCGGTAAGAGATTTTGTGTTGGATTCATTGCTAGCTAAAATTGATAAACTAAATGATAATGATATCGAGGTATTAAGTGAATTACCTATATGGACTCTATACGGCGGGGGATCAGATGGATTTCATATAAATAAAATAGATCTAGCAACCACACAGTTGCCTCCAAAGGATGTTGATTGTTCACTTTTAGGAGATAATTATTTATATCTTCGTAATGAGCGTGATAGATCCTTTTTTCATTTACTTAGAATTAAAGAATCATCAAAAGGTGATTTTTATGCAAATTATGTCATTCCTCGCGCATTAAATGGTGAACTAAATGATAGCATAATTGACTCATTGAGTATTGAAATACTTCGAAATTTGAATGCTTTAGAGGTTGAACATCCTGGATTGTCTACTAGTCTCAAAGAGTCAGTTTTATTTCGTAATCAAACAGGATCTCTTTGTTCACCAAAATTTCTATTTGATCCTCATGCTATGCATTTACAACAATTACTTCCTCCTGATTTATTTCCATCCAATGCTATTTCATCAGATAATTCAACTTTGGCATCACTAAGAAAGTTAGGATTAAATTCTTCTATAAATTGTGATGGAGTAACCCGAGCAGCATCATCTATTGAGGAAGATTATCAAAAGATATTAAATAAGGATAATGATCATCATGATGGAGGATTTAGAGATTTAACCAATAGAGCTACTGCTTTAATGAATTACATTGAAGTACATATTGATTCTCTTATCAAAGATGCAGAGACTAACTTTTCAAATTCTCCAGCTAGAGCTAATACTGAATTTAAAAACGGTTATGGCTTTTGGGGAAAAGATTTGAGATCAATCAGTTGGATACCAGTGCATGTTGACTTACCAAATGGAAATTTTGAATGTTTGCCTTGGCCTTCAAGAATTCATAATGCTGCATTTGCTACACCATCACAATCTGTTCCTTATGAATATGTCTTTGCATGCTCATCCACTAGGTATTACTATCACTACCATTATTACTATCATTACTATTATTGTTATTATTATCATTATCATTTATCAATATTAATACAATAGCCGTATTTCAAAAGTTGAAGTAAAAAGTGAAATATTAAAATCATTACTTGGATGGGATAAGCCAATATCAGGAAGAAATGCTTCTCTTCAATTGCTAAACATTATAGATGACTTCAATTCAGCACCATCACCTCGACGAGAAAAACTTAAAGAGGGGCTTTACAATGTTACACCCAAAATATTTAATTCTCTTTCGTTAGCATTTGATAGAGAGAGTCCTATTGAGATATCAGGTAATATTATTTTCTTATTTACATCATCATTATTATCATTATTATTATCATAATTATTATCATTATTTATCATTATCATTATTATTATTGTTATTATTATTACTATTATCAGTTTGGATGAAAATTTTACAAGGGAAACCAATCTTTTGGCTTGGCGGACATTTTATTGAGAGCAGTCATTTAGCCTTTCAACAATTATCGAGTTTGAACACTGAGCCCTTTTTATTCGTTGTAAGAGGTGAAATGTTACAACATGAGAAGCTATTGAGATCATTAGGTGTAAAAGATACTTTTAATGCTTATGATCTTGCTCAAACATTACGTGATATGAAAGAAATGTATGGTCAAGCTCCTCTTCCACTAAACTGTGTTGAGATTAGTTTAGGTATATCTAAATTTCTTTCTCGACTTATAACTGGTGAGAGTATTAATGATAAAGCAAAGTCTCAATTAGAAGATATTGTATCAGAAGATGATAATAATATAGATGATTCAGATGATGATATGGATCCTGATATAAAAGGTAATAATATTGAAAATGAAAATGATATTGAAACTAATAACTTAAATCAATCATCTACCGATGGAATTGACTTTGGCGATCCTGTTGAAATTGCTCTAATTAATAACAGTGATTCTCAACAAACTAATGCAATTAATATTGAAGAGCTAGGCCTAATATATATTCCTGATAGAGATGCTGTACTATATTTATCTAAGCATTTAGTATTTGATGATGCTCCTTGGATTTCATCAGCTCTTTTAAATCGTAATAGTACTATAAAGTTCATTCACAAGGATTTAGCAGCAGATGATGCGAAAGTACTTGGAGCTCAAAGTTTAAGAGAACAACTTTTCTGTGGTGATGATATAGTGTGTCCTAATCCTGAGGCTATTAAGTCACTAGTAAAAAGTGATACAATTCAAGATACTTTGACTGATATTTTAGCATTAGTCGATAAGCTTGGGGCACAATCACTAAACATCATGTTTGATGAACGAAGTCATCCATCTGAAAGTCTTATGCATCCAGGTCTAGCAGATGCTCAAGGTCCATCTATTATCATCCATATTGATGGACCAGTCTTAAATGTAGAAGATGTTGCTCAAATATTAACATCTCCCCACTTACTTCCTGCATTGAACGATGATAACTCTGGGGGACCTAATACTCAACTTAGAGAAAAGCAGTTGTATCCAACTAGTGGGAAAAGATTGATGTCATCATTTGCTATCACTGATTGTTTACAAATTATTAGTGGTAAAGAGTTCTTTGTTTTTGATCCTTGCAGTCAATATCTGTTATCATCTGTTGAAGAATCTACAATAAAAACAGTGGGAAGAACAAAAGATAAGAGAGGTAAGCTCAAAGCATCAAGACCTATTGGACGTGCACAAAGATGTTTATTACTTGGTTCAAGAAAAAGTTCTAAGAGTGGGGGTTCTAATGATCAAGAAGTGTTATATCGTTTCCCAGATCAGTTTGCATCATTTATGTCATTACCTTTCGGTTTACAAAATGAATTAGCATCAAAAGAGTCATTTCAAGGAATATTAATTCGTATGCCTTTGCGTACAGCCCCTTCAATTATATCAGATAACATTACATCCATTGATGATATAAAAATTGCATTTCGTGCTCAAAGATATAATTTACAGGGTGCTCTTCTTTTTGGAAATATTTTAATGAAAGGAACATGTATGCATTGGTGTGCAAATGATGAAGAGGCCACAACTGACTTCGAAGTACTACTATTATCATCACCATCTGTTCGAAATGATCGATGGCAGCTTTTACAAGATAAAGGATGGAAGCGTTCTGGAATAACATCGTTATTTACCAAACCTTTCGTTCCTGGTGAAATTAAGTATACACTTGTTATCTCGACAAAAGTATTCGATTGTTCTAACATCATACCAAATAGTATTGGGTGGTTAAATTGGGAGCCATCTAAATTGCCTCAAGTGCAGGATAGTGCTATGGATTTAGTTTCTCTTGAAACTTGGACAGTTTGGAGTATTTGTGGAGGAGGGCGTATCAGAGACCTTGCTATATCTGAACCGTATAGGTCACTGAAATTGCAGCCTTTTGTTACTATTGCGATGAAAGAACTTCAAAATGAATCAGACAGGGAGAAATCTATGCAACCCGATACTGGACTGTACTTTTGTGGTGGAGGAGTTGTTAGTGTCTCTGGACTGCCATGTCATATCGAAGGACCATTCTTACAAGATTTCATGGAACGCAATATTCCACTTCACAAGGGTAGTCAAAGTAGTGGAAAGGATTCTATGCCATTGAATATGGGGAGAGTTGGAGCAAGTCAAAACTTGAGTATGTCAGCTATTCAAGCTTGGAATACAGCTCTTGTTGCTACAGCATTTGAGTTATTGCTTTCACCAGCTTTTGTACAAATGTTTGCAGATATTCCAAATTCTACTGCAGCTCGTCTTATTTATAAGCTATGGCCCTACGTGACTAGAATGTCACAAACAACATCAAATGCTGCAATACAATCAAAGTTATTCAATCAGTTGGCATCATCACCACTTTATCTAACAAGTAAAGGATTTAAGGATTTGAAAGAAGTAGTATTACTAGTTAATTCATTACCAAAAAATGTACTAAGTTATGTACAGACTATGCTTCCAGTTGCAAACATTCCAATTCAAATCACTAAAGATTTAATGTCAGCTCAGATAAAGTTTTCTTCTCTATCTCCTTCGAGACTTCGAGATAGTTTAAAAAATGATGCAGCTAACCAATGTTTAAGATTAAAAAATAGATATGAACTGATCATACCTTTACTAAAATATTCGATGTCGGATTTATATAAATGTTCAGAAGATGGTGAATTTGCAAGACGGAATGTTTACAAACAAATGGCTGGAACTCCACTATTACCAATGGCTGATGGGAGTGTTAGAGTATTTCCAAAAACTGCAAGAGACTGTGTTGCAGTAGCTCCTCCATCATTTCATGCATTCTTTCCATCTCTTACCAAAAGTTTCTTACATGCAACTGTCTTGAAAGGAGTTGCGCTAATGTCAGACTCATTATTTATGGATACCAACTTCATTGGGAAATTTTCTCCATCATTTTTAAGAGATAATATTGAACATGTTATTCCTAATAACTGGAGAAAAGTCGATGCAGTGAAATGGATCAATTCAAATGATAAAAATAATGAGATGACACAAGTTGGAAGAGGAATTCGTAAGGCTAATAATAATGATTCTAAAGAAGTTGAGGGACCATCAGAAGCTATGATGTATGTACTATGGAAAGAGATTCTAGCACCAGAACCAATCACATCTTTTGATGGATTACAACAATGGCCTCTGATTCCAGTTACATCGAGAGGAAAGCGATTGTTAATATCAACTTCTTTACTACCACATGTATTCAGTGCAGTTCCAACATCTCAAGAAGACGAAAAGCGATCATACCTCAACAAGGAAGTAGATAGACTTGGATTGTTAGTACAACAAGAAGCGCTACAAAACAGTTCGCATGCAGAGGAGGAACCTAATGATACTACATGGGATTGGACATTGAATCCTGCTCCTTTCCCTAAAGTCAAGCATGATGTCAAAGCAGTCCTTGCTAAGCCATCTTCTGATATAAGTCCAGTAATTGTACAAGGAATACCGATTGGCGGCAACTCTGCTTTTACAGGTGCAGCCATAGTTGCATCTGAAGTAGCAGGCAATTCCCATGTAGTCGATGAAATTAGTACTGATGATGTTGAAGTCGAAATTAGTAATAATAATAATGACATAGAAGTTGTTGAGTCAAGTTTGAGTGCTATGCCTGCAGGATTATTATCAACATTGATTAAACTGGGTGTCCCTTTTCTTGATGGTTCAATCTTTGATAGAGTTCCTAAAGTTATCAATGATCGTTCTAATATTTCTGTTGGGAAGCGGATACTTGAGACTCTATACGAAATATCATCATTAAATATAACAATACAGTCAATTGGTGCAGGAGGTGGTACAAATGAGTTATATAATGATGGAGAATTCTTATCTTTTAAGAATATCACAACTGCTAATAGAAATGACTTACTACTAGAAATACATAAAAGCCACAGAGCTTCAGAGTTTTCAATGGCTGAAATTGAAAAATTAAAATCAATAAAACTGTTTACATCAAAAGAAGGAGTACCTGTTGCTATTACTCAATGTCATGGTGCTTATTGGTGTACTAATGATTCTGTTCTTGAGGGTGTTTCATTATGTGATCTCAATTCAGATACATTACCAACTATTCTTATCAATGAACCTGCACTACGTGAGATTTACACATTAGTCGGAGTTGAGGAATTGACCCCATCTACTACCGTTCGTAGATTCATTTTACCAACACTTCCATCACTTCATCCATCTCAACGATTAGATATAATGTGTAATCTTGCTAGTAAATGGGGTACCTTTAGAGATGATGAGGTGTTAGTTAAGATGCTACGAGATATTCCATTTGTACCTCGTTGGGAATACAGTTGCAATCAGTCAAATGAAAATATTGAAATTCTAGTTGATGGAAGCCCTCGAAAAGCTAATGAACTATTTTTATGGACAAATGACGATTTACTCGATGCATTAAATGGTCAAAGTGAATGTAACTATTTCCCTCCTCCTTCTCTTCGTTTACCGGAATTACATCAAATGTTTGCTGATCTCGAAATGGCATCTGATTTAAAGAAAGAAAGTTTACTGAAACTAGCTAAGGATATTGAAACTACTACACATAATGATAATGGTGATGGATATATGAAACAAATTGCCGCTGAAAGAGGACGAAAACTGTTAAGATACATCAAAGAGAACGACAGATGCTCATCGATTCCTCTTGACTCAGACTTAGCAAAGAAACTAAGTAAGATACAGTTTGTACCACTGGCTGTTCCTATTTCTGTCCAACCTGGTGGACATGTCGTTTACGAGAATAAAATAGGATGTTTTGATAAAATTCTTGCTAAAAGTTGTGGTGCTCTTGGTTTTACAGTATCAGCTGTATTGGCTGAGGACATAGCACCTCCTCAGTTCTTTTTCTCCTCTTTAGGAATAACTACTGTCCCCTCTCGTGATTTAGTTATAAAGCATATCAATAACTTGACTGCATTTGGAGACTTGGATAGATGGAACAATCCTATGTATAGTCTGCGAGCCACGTTCGCAGCAATCTTTCAATTTCTTCTAGATAACTGGCGTGATATTCCTCCTCCTATAAGATCTTCTCTTTCAACATCAAATATCGTTCCAGTTGGTCATACATTAATCAGACCAAGCCGTTTATTCTTTCGTTTATCAGAAGATTTGTCTCCATTTATGCATGAAATTCCTAGATACTTTGGTCAACATGAGCAGCTGTTGAAAAATCTTGGTGTTAGAGAGACGCCATCAGCATCAGATTACATTAAATTTCTCCGAGACTTGGCTAACGAATGCAGGCAACAAAGTTTAAATCCAAATGAATTAAGAGCTGTGATAGCTATAATACAATGTATATCAACAAGAAAAGAGGAGGACTTGGAAATGAGAGACGCTATTAATGATATTATATACGTACCAGATGAAAACTCTGTACTAAGAGAATCGTTTCGTACATTAATCAATGATGACATTTGGCTGAAGAGTCGTACAGCAGGACTGATTGATATTGGACTTCACTTTATACATCCAGCTATTACTAGTAGTATTGCTGAATCATTAGGTATACAAAAATTGAGTGTAGTAGTTATTGAACAAATGCCTTCTGCTTCTGGAGAACTAATATCACATGCAGATGAGGCTCTTCTCAAAAATAATATCACTGAAGTGTTAGGAAATATTGAGTTGAGAAATGCGATAGCTAGTCTTTGTGTTGGTTCGAGAGTACAATCATCAACACTAATGGATACATCATCGGTACAATCAAGATTAGAAAACATAGAATTTTCTTTTGTTGAAGATTTACCGACTAAATTAGTTATCAACGAAGTTGTCTCATCTCTCAACAACAATCCATCAATGAAGGGCATCGAATTGAATGAATCTGAATCTTCCGGAGGTCTATCTTTTGTTGATAGATCTCAAAGTCCAAAAATTGCTGTTTATGTAAACATGAGTCTAGTTCAACATCCAGTAACAGTGGAGGCAGCGATTGCTCTTGCATTATGTCAGATTTTGGATTTGGAAATATCTATGGCATCATCATTAACATTCCTTCTCACAGCTCCTCCTAATAAGTTGAATAGAGTTATAACATCTTTAAGGGTTGGTAGTGATTCAGCTACAGTTAGAGAACGATTAAGAGGTCAACCCGGAGAAAGACTGACAACAGCAGATGAGGCTTTGCTTGAACTTAAACCATTCAGAGTTTTCCGACAAGGAGAGATTGTTGCTTATGACTTAAATGGTCCTGTTTCTGATACAATTTCCATATCAACATTAAGATACGCTAAAATCGTGCAAGTTGATGATACTAAGGGTGAAGCTGGTCTGAAAAGGCTACTAATCAAAACAGGAGATGGGACATCTAGTATGTTAACAACACAAGTTTATTCATTTGCTTCTGCACGAACTGTCGGGGAAAAAATGACAACAGATAACACACGATCAAGCAGCTTTAAAGCAGCTTCTCAAGGGGGAGACAACGTCAAAGCAAATAATTTAAAAACTTTAAAACAAGATAGTGCTAACCCTGTCAGTAAACAAGAAGTTATGGATGCATTACAAGGTCTCTTGGTAAGGGCTGGTATTCCTGCAAGTGTACAAACTAAGGATCTAATGGCAAAGCTTGTCGAACAGGGAAGAAACAACAAACGCTTAGAAGATGAGATAAAGAACGAAAGGACACAGCTAATGGAATCAAGAGAGGCACTAACAAGAGCTAACGCTGCTTTCAAATGTCAAATATGTGTTACAGTGGATGTTACACATGTTATGGTACCTTGTGGTCACACTATTTGTGGTACATGTGTTGTACAATTACAACGAAATCAGTGCCCTTTCTGTAGAAAGAGCATCAATCAGAAGGTACGTTTCTATGCTCCTGACAGTGTTGAAGAGAGTCACAATGCTCATGATGAAGAAGTTTGAAATGAAAGAATAGTAAGTAACATAGTTAGTGTACTTTCATACTAATTAACATTTAAATTAATACAAATAATGATGATGATATATAATGTATATAATAATGATAATAATTATAATACAAATACTACTACTACTACTACTACTAATAATAATAATAATAGTAATAATAATAATAATAAAAATAGTAATACTACAACTTTATCTTA
>Ga0066180_10000177_pt1 | contig 12752 bp, 11 predicted proteins | sample LauGreSBDMM110SN_4_FD_59338 | JGI IMG/M metagenome (GOLD analysis project Ga0066180, IMG submission 59338) | Freshwater lake microbial communities from Lake Michigan, USA - Su13.BD.MM110.SN (version 2) (version 3) | ecosystem: Environmental > Aquatic > Freshwater > Lake | place: Lake Michigan... | reverse complement strand
GTTAGAACTGACTGATTGTACGTAGTTTTACTTAATCTATGTATTAATACAATATTTTTAATAAATTTTAGTTTAATCTATAGATATTTAAAATGAACTTTAAAAGACTAAATAACATGACTGGTATGGATCCTGTGCTAAATCGCAGGATTGCTACGATTTTTGTGACAGAATTTGATTCATTCAGAAGGTGTCTTTTAGAATTAATCAACACAGAGTCTGTTGATGACTTTCAATTTAACCTACACAAAATCAGACCAAGTCTCATTATTTTCGAACTCGACAAATTGGTTAAACAATTCGAAAACTTATCCCGTAGAAAAAAAGATGGTAATTTAGTATCTGATCAAGATCCAGAGTTTACAACAGCCATAGCGGAAACCGACTTACAAATTTATAATGTTAGAGATTTCTTGAATTCTTTATAATCATGCTAATCTGGCTTTCTCGAATTCCCATAATATTTGTGAAAAGCCTCTACACGGTTGTTTACGTGAAGCTTTTTGTATATGTGATAAACGTGCTTTCTTACTGTTTCCTGAGATATTTCCAATTTAGCGGCTATCTCTTTGTATAAATTGCCTTTGACAAGATGTTCCAGAATTTCAGATTCCCTGGCTGATAAATTCTCAATCTTCTCTACTTTCGCTTCCTCTTTTTTTCTGAAGCTTGCAACTACCTTGGATGCAATTTGGCTAGACATAGGAGCCCCTCCAAGGTAAAGATCTTTTAAGGCTGTTAACAAGTCGGCCGGCCTTGTTTTCTTTAAAATATAACCATTTGCCCCAACAGACAATGCCTCAAATATTTTCTCAGCATCTTCGTAAACAGTACACATCATAAAAAGAACTTCTGGACATTTTTCCTTTAAAATCCGCACAGCTTCTATGCCATTCATTTTCCCCATATTGATATCCATCAACACGACGTCGGGCAATACGTGAGGAATGCCCTCTACTGCAAGCTCCCCAGACTCATACGATCCAACCATTGAATAACCCTCAGCATTAAGAATAATTTGCTCTAATGCCAATTTGATAAATTTGTTATCTTCAACAATACACACCTTAATATCACCGTTTAACTCGTTCATCTTTTCTTTTTAGTAACGTTGCCAAATTTCAGATTCATAAACCAACAAATTATCAAAATTTATCCAATAAAATTGCTAATTATCAGACAGGCACATAAAGAATAAATTTTTCCGTAAAATAATCCTCTTGAAAAAAAGATTTTATTTCAATGCTGTGTGGACGGAGTCCAGATGCAGCAATCTCCTCAGTTAAATCACCGCCCTTCAAACAAATAAGTCCGTTTTTGTAATCCTCTAGTTTTCGCTCATTCCTCAACAATGGTTTTCCCCACCTCCACAATTCTTGCAGTGGTGCCACAGCCCTTGAAACAGCGAAATCAAATTTTCTTCCTTTTATAGACTCAACCCGCCCATGATGGGCTTCAACATTTTTCAAACCTAATGCTGCTGAAATCTCATTGACTACTTTAATTTTTTTAGCGATTGAATCAGACAAGTAGAAATTAACTTCAGGAAAAAAAATTGCCAGTGGGATGCCGGGAAAACCACCTCCCGTTCCGATATCCACTATATCTAATCCGGCCTGAAAAGGGAATTGAGCAGCTATAGCCAACGAATGCAAAACATGTTTTTGATACAATGAATCAATGTCCTTTCGAGAGATAACATTAATTTTTTCATTCCACTCGCCATATAAATCTTTGAGCCTATGAAACTGATCAAGCTGCTGATCTGAAAAATCTGTAAAATACTTTGTAATTAACTCCAATGCGGTTTGGGCTTTTTCCATAATGCTGACATAAAATAAATATAATAAAAAAACATCCACAGGTCCCACAACAAAAAAAATGGAAATAAATCTTTCTCGCCAAGTTTTTTCATGGCCCTAAAAAAAACAATGGATTGTACAAATAACCTCACTGAAAATATTCCTAAAATTATTTTCCAATCAAACATAAGAAATCCAAGAACGAGCGATGGATAAAACAAAACATGGGTAATCATGTACCAGCCAAGGAGCCATTTGTGCTTGAATTTATAGTATTTTCCGGTACCATTGTGACGTCGTTTCTGAGACATCCATTCTTTCCAACTACTGGGAGAAGAAGACAATGTAAATGCATCTTTATCAATCACAACAGCCGTATTCTTTGAAGTGGCACAAGCATTGACAAACAAGTCATCGTCGCCACCAGGAATATGGTGGTGAGCTGCAAATCCTTTCTGCTTGAAGAACAATGCTTTTTTATATGCCAAATTTCTACCAACACCCATGTATGGTTTTCCTGCCAACGCAAAAGAAAAATATTGTACGGCAGTGTGAAAAGCATCAAATCTTACCAACAAATTAAGTAACCCTTTTTTCTTTTTGTACGCTCCGTAACCCAATACGATATCAATGTCAGGAACAAAAGCATCTTGCATGATTTTAAGCCAATTCTCTGAAGAAGGAATACAATCCGCATCAGTCAACAAAAGAATTTCATGCTTTGCGGATTTAATACCCATCGACAAAGGGAATTTTTTTCCAGGGATATGCATTGCCTCTTGCACCAATTCTACAATATGCAGTTGTTTAAAATCTCTATACAATCCCTCCAAAAGATATTTAGTATCATCATTAGAATTGTCGTTTACAACCACTACTTCATGACTGCTCTTGTACTGTTGAACCAAAATTCCTGGTAGATTTCGGGCTATTTCATCGGCTTCATCACGCGCACAAATGACGATACTCACGGCATTTTCTCTGTTTACTTCAAGGGCTTTTTTACGATAGAAAGCCAACAATACAAAATACCTAAGATAATAATAAAGCTGTATAAGGGTAACCAGTGAAAGCAAGGCTACGGGCAACCACGATATCTTAATCATCTTACAAAGTTAAAGCAGCAATATCTATCAATTAAAAGAAATTGAAGAATTTATAGATGTTTTTTAAAGAAGTTTTTTCAATCAATATCTTTGTGTGATGAATTACGTTGATTGCATCAATTTCCTTTACTCAAAACTACCCATGTTCAGTAGAATTGGACATGCTGCATACAAGCACGACCTTTTCAATACCCTTGAAATTTGCCGTTTTCTCAACAACCCAGAAAAGAAATTTAAAACAATTCATGTTGCAGGCACCAATGGAAAAGGATCTGTAAGCCACATGATTGCATCAATTTTTCAATCTGCAGGATATAAAACAGGGTTATATACTTCTCCTCACCTCTACGATTTCAGAGAAAGGATTAGAATTAATGGCGAAATGATTAAAGAAGATGAAGTAATCACTTTTACAAAGAAAATTACCCCCCTCATTAACGAAATTGAACCATCTTTTTTCGAAGTTACGGTGGGAATGGCTTTTGATTATTTCAGCAAAGAAAATGTAGATATTGCTATTATTGAAACTGGTTTAGGCGGCAGGTTAGACAGCACGAATGTCATCCAGCCTGAAATAAGCATCATCACAAATATTGGGTTAGACCATACCCATATTCTGGGAAATACCATAGAACTAATAGCTGCTGAAAAAGCTGGGATTATCAAAGATGAGACACCTGTGGTGATAGGAAAAGCAAACCCTTCAACGCGAAAAATATTTTTAGCAAAAGCTGAAGAAACGCGATCCAATATCTTTTTTGCAGAAGACCGATATTCATCTTCATCTAAATACTTGTCTCCAGACATTATTTCAATCCAATTAACACATAAAGACACCCAAGATGTAAACACATTCGAGGCAGATTTGCCTGGACTCTATCAGCAAGAAAATCTAAAAACAGTGTTAACCGCTATAGATATACTTCGAGAAAAGGGATGGGTACTAAATGATGAAGCCATCATAAACGGTATCCGATTCGCCAAAAAGAACACAGGTTTGCTTGGGCGTTGGGATATCATACGAATAAATCCATTGCTGATTGCTGATGTAGCACATAATATTGATGGGTTAAGTAAGCTCCTTGAACAAATAAAAATATCCAAGTTTGAATCGCTTCACGTTGTGGTTGGGTTTTCGGCTGACAAAGACATTGACAGTTTGCTTACACTGCTTCCTTTGGGAGCAAGCTATTATTTTACCCAAGCAAATATCCCAAGGGCATTGAATGTAGACACGCTAAAAAAACATGCTACTAAATTTAATTTAACGGGAACCACTTATGAAAATGTTAATGATGCCATTGAAGCGGCACTGCATAAAGCCAATGTAAATGACTTAATTATTGTCTGTGGAAGCATTTTTGTAGTTGGAGAAATTGATAGACAAAAATTTAATTAATATTTCAATTCCCCAAGCTTTTCTAAGGCATAAAAAAGTGCTGTAGCGTGCATGCTCTGTATGATTTCATTCTTTCTCAAAAGCTCTTTTACCTCAGCTAGTTTCAACAAATGGACTTCAATTTCTTCAAACTCATCAAGCGATTGTACTGATACTTTTTTTCCACCTTGAGCTAGAAAAAAATGCATCCAATTGTTATGGGTAGAAGGATTTGCAGATGTTTTTCCAATATATTGATATGAGGTAAATACATAACCCGTTTCTTCCTTCAACTCCCTTGCAATAGCATCTTCCAATGAAGCATCCTCAAGATCCACACAACCCCCAGGAATCTCCATCATGGTTAATCCTAATGCATGCCTGTATTGCTTTTCAAAGATAAAATCACCTTCCTCTGTAATCGCCACCGCTGTTACCCAATTAGGAAACTCATAAACATAATAAGGATCAATGATTTTACCGTCACCCCGCTCACATCGGTCTTTTCTTACGGTAAACCACAAGTCTTTAAATAAATAATCCGACTTCAACAATTTCCAATTCATATCCATTATTTTTTTACCCCTCGTATCAACGCCCTTCTTAAATAAGGTTCCTTTAATTTTTTATCGTAATAAAAAATCATGTACCCTTTTGATGGGGTCACTTCGAAACCTGCACTTTCTAACAATGCAGTAAATTCATTTTCATCGTTGTGCTGGTGATAAGTACACAAAGCAATTTTCAGAGAGTTTCTGTTTCTAATGATTTCTTGAAAGCCTTTAAGCAGTGACCTTTCACCGCCATCTACATCAATTTTCATGAAACTGATTTCTTTGTCATGAAAAAAAACATCTCCCGAACAATTTTTATAATCGTTACTATCAGAAATGAATTTAGGAATGATTTCTATTTTCTCTTTCCAAGGTGCAAATGTGCAATTCAATGCTTCGATCCACTCTTTATCTGCTTCAAACAAATAAATTTTTTTTACATGCTCGACTACTGCCAGCGAAAAGTTTCCTTCGGCAGCGCCAAAATCAGCCAATACATCCTTCTCCCCTAAATTAAAATCGGTTGTTAAATACCTATGTGGACTATCCGCATCTTGTTCGAGGGATAAATCGTGGAATGATTTTCTGATTCGTGCTACAGACCATCTCCGCTTGAAATACAATTTTTTTCCATCCTGTAAAACATATTTCAATCCAATTGAAGCATCTTCAAACACTTCAATGGTTGATGCATCATATTTTTCTGTGAAATGATATGGAAATATTTTTACACCATTCTCTTCAACAAATCGAACTACCTCTTTTTGATCCTCATTTTGTTGAATTGACGGAAGTTTAGAAAAATATGCTGGGATTTTTTTCCTTAACTGCTTCAATAAAATACTTTTCCGAATTGGCTTAGGAACAACAATACGATAAACCTGAAATAAAAATCCCATGCTGATTTAATTAAAAAACTGAGTGCAAAAATATCTAATCAGCATCAAACCTTAATCATTGATTTCACCTGTTGTATAACCTGATTCTGCAAACGAACATAATAGATACCTGCGGGAAGATGTTCTCCATCAAAATCAACCCTGTAAGTTCCTTGATTAAATTCTCTGTCGAGGAGAATCTTAACCATTCTTCCTGCTCCATCCAATATTTGAACCAAGGTATGACCTCCTGTAGTTTTAAATTGAATGGTTACTGTTTTATGAAATGGATTGGGATAAACAACTACTAGGCTTTCAGGATTTCCTACCGGGCTCGCAGTAGAACAAGTTCCTATCTTTGTTAACGGCAAATCCTGGAAGTTCTTTAACATAACCCTGTTCAACGTGGTGGCATCAACACATAACCAATTAGAAAGAATGCTGGCATACACACTTCTAAAGTCATACTGATAAGGCAAGTTATCACCTACGGTGGAATTAAGAGGTATAGCGGGCGTTGTTCCGCTCACGCCGGTATGTACATTTTTACCAAAAACAAACAAAGGAGCCGCTGCGCCATGATCTGTACCACTAGATGCATTGCTTAAAATTCTTCTTCCAAACTCTGAGAAAGTCATGCCCACAACCCTATCTTCAACGCCCAAAAACTTCAAATCATCCTGAAAGGCTTTAATCGCATTGCTTACATTGCGCAATAAGTTGGCATGATTTCCATTTGAAGTATCTCCTGTAACAACTTGGGTGGAATGGGTATCAAATCCACCATAGTTAACCATGTAAATTTTTGTTTTCAATCCTCCCTTAATCAACCTCGCCACAATCTTAAGCTGGTCAGCCAATGAATTACCTGTTGGGTAAACCGACTGTGAAGTAACCTTCGCATTAGCCGTTTTAATTACATCCCCAAACTTTTGGGTTTGTCTTGTCATCTCGCGAATAAAATTCAATTCCTTTCCTGCATTGGTGTTGGGAACGGGATCGTTTTGATTGGTTACTAAATTATAAAAACTGCTAGGGTTTGAGATACTCATGCCCATGGGCTGAAGTGGACCCTGCAATGTTAACGAAGTAACAGATCCTATTTGGATGGCCAACGGGTCTGGCATGTTTGCATTGGGATAATTTGAAGGAAACCCTGGGAACATTTCATCAAGATATCTCCCAATCCAACCAGTATTCAATACCTGGTTACTACTTGATGCACTCATCCAAATATCCGTTGCACGAAAGTGAGAGAAACTTGGCATTGGGTAACCCACAGATTGCACAATGTGAAGTTTATCCTCATTGTACATCTGCTGCAAGCCTGTCATGGCAGGATGCAAGCCTACCTTGTTGTTGCCATTCAATCGAAGTACTTTCGCTTCTTCAATAAAAATATTTTTCCGAGCACCGACATAACGGTCAAAATTCTCCAATGGAATCACCATGTTCAATCCGTCATTTCCACCTTGTAATTGTACAATTACAAAAACCCTGTCATTATCGCCGGCTGGCAACAACAGATTATTCAGAAATGTATGGCCCGATTGATATGCTCTAAAACCCAATCCGTTGACAAATGAAGGAATCATCATCCCCGCTGGCAAACTACCGTATAGAAATTTTCTTCTGTTCATTGTAAAGAATTAGCAAAGTTGATATTCTGGCAGATCAACAATGTATTTGATTAAATTTGTTATTGCAGTTGTTACGTATTTGGTATTGGCAGCATTTGAAGGGGTTGAAACATACAAATCCCAAGCTGCTGTCCAATAATAATCTGAACTTTGCCCAGACAACAAAATATCCTTTTTTATTTGGGCTCTGTGTGAAACACTCAAAGGAATACACAATAAATTGGCAACCAATTCATCAATCAATTTATTTGGATCATTTGGTGCCGCCATCTTTTTTGCATAGGAAAGTCCATCAACGACCATTTTAAAACCGCTGAAGGTATATCCACTCACAACGAAATAATCTAAATACTGAATTCTTTTGGGCAATGTGTCAGTATTAATCCAATATTCATAAAACGAAGGTTCTTGGTAATAGGCCTTCCAGCCACTTACATCGGGAGGATCTCCGATGTTTTGTTGCAAATTGTTCAAATAACTTACAATAAAGTTCCATAAACCATAATTTGTTGCGTACTGATCTGGCGTTGGGAACTTAACTTCAAATTCACGCAACATACCAACCAACATATCAACTGGACTTTTAATCTGACACCCGCGATTCATTGTATCGAAAAAATGCTGACTACTTAACAATGCTTTGATGACAGGCTTAACATCAAAATTATTAGCCCGCATAATAACAGCTAATGGTTGAATGATATTGGCTTCAATTTCCGGTGTAATTTCATAATAAACAAACCAAATGTATAGCTTTCTGCATAAGAAAAGCGCTGCTTCCGTGTTTGAAAACAACATGTCTAACATTTCGTTCAACTCAGTATTTCCGGCATTAACATCAGACTTACCGGCTACAATCTTGTTGTTATAAAAAGCAGAAAATTGTTTATTCGTTATATCATGCCTAGTGGTATCGAAATATGAATCAATTTTAGCAGCATTATTCCGCCACCCTGTGAGCACTTTGGCAGCAGCCTTAACATCTGATTCTGTAAAATTTGCACCGGCACCCTTCCCAATCACAAACAACTCCTGAAGTTCACGTCCGTAGTTTTCATCTGGCGCCGTTTTGTTGTTGTTCTGCCCATTTAAGTAAACCAACATACCAGGGTCTGTTGTGATGCCACGAACTAAAGTGCGGATGTTCCCCAACGCATTGGTTCTCAAAAAGTTGTGGTGCTTATACACATATTGAGCATTGCTGATATCATTTGTTTCTGTTGAAAAATGATTGTGCCAAAAAATGGTCATCTTTTCCCTCAAATTCCGTTGTTGTTGTAGCATGTTCCCAATCCACCATTTCTTAAAGGATGACCTTCTCAGAGAAGCTACAGTTCCGTCTCCGTTGGTGTCCGTTACCCATGTTTGTCCTGCAACAATATTAGCATCAGGTACTCCGGCAGTGGATGGATTATAATCCTTTACTGGAGGCAATGGCAACGGAGTGGAATCATTCAAAAGTGCTTGAATCGAACCTGTAAAGCCTAACCCCAAAAAATATTTAACATCGTCCCTCGAAGCCCCAAATAGGGTTCTTTTCAACAAATGCTTTACGATTTCCGAATCCCAGTTTCCAACATAAGGACTGAGTGAAGGTGTTACTTGAAATTGCCGTTTAGTTTCCATTTTTGTAAAATTATTTATACCATGTCAACATAAGATCTTTTGTTGTATCAGTAAGCCCCAATGCTGATGCAGTTGCATTGCTCATGCGCATAGACATCCCATCACTTTCTTTGCCCACTGGAACAGATCCTAACACCTTAGCAAATGCTGACTTATCAGCACCTTTCAGGGATATTTTCACGATGGTTCCAGGAACTACTTCGTTCAATAGAACATAATATTTTGCATCTTCCCACCCACTTGTACTTTTAAAGACTCCATAAATAAAGCCTTCTAAATTTTGTGCAGCGCCTTCTTTAGACTGCTCATTAAAAAGTCCAGAAAAATAACCAATACCCGTTGATACGGCAAAAATATTTTTTGTCTTCTTGGGCGCTTGTTCTGGAACTACTGCTGGCAATTCAGAAACTTTGTTTTCCTCAGGTTTTTTTTCAACCTTTGGTGCAGCAACTACCACTTGTTTTTTTTGCTCAGGCTGTACTTCAACTTTTACAGGTTGTTCGATCTTCACACTAGCTACAACACTTGGTTGTGTTGCTTCCATTTTAGGAGTAGAAGTTGCTTTTAAGAAGCCAATAATCAAGTAACTTCCAGATTTAACTTGGTCGGAATTAAGGTTATTCCATTTTTTCAACTGGTCAATGGTCACGCCAAAGTCATTTGAAACCCTAAACAAACCTTCTTTTGGCGCTAATAGATGAACTACTGGAACTCCAATCTTTGTTGATGTCACTTGATTGAAATTTGATGCGATTAATGGAATTTTCAAAACCTCGCCTATGGCTAATCCTTTTTCCATTGATAACCCATTAAAAGGCGCAATCTCTCGTGGACTAATCTCATATTTTCTTCCAATGCTGTACCAATTTTCTTTAGGACTTACTTGATGCTCAAGAAATATTTTATTGTCCGCACTCTTGGCAACCAATTGATTAGTTTGTGCAATTAAATGTGAAGAGCATATAAGACAAAACAATAGCTTGATGATGCGCATAATTTCAAATTAGGTTAAAAATAAAGTAATTACTTTAGAATAGCAAGAAATCTCCTACACAATAACGCCACTAAAAGGCAATTATTTTCTCATTGAAATCCTCCAGTTCATTGGATAATAATTATTAACCCTTCCTGGCAATGATTTAATCCAACCCAATGGAATATTGTTAAACGTAATCATCACCCAACCCTTTTGCGAAATATCTAACCCGGTGTTTTCTTTTCTAAGGTAGCTTATGGCCTGTTCATAATTTACAGGCACTTTTTGTAAGTCTTTGGCATAAATAGTACTCATTGCAAGTTCATGATCTGGGATTATTTCATCCCTCATCATTGCCCCTACCCGCACTCCAGACTTTCTTAAATTGAGGATTTCCTGAAATAAATTTAACTCAATTAAATTTTTCAATTCAAAAGCAAATACATCTTTTTCATGTGAAAAAAATCCGAGTTCCAACTCAGCTGATACCCATTTACCTACCGAGGAAATTGGACCTACCGATCTGCCTTTATTAACCTTTGGCTCTGGAACAGGTAATGCAGCTGTTTTTTTTCTCAAGAAGGCACAAAAAAAGCCCTCTCCCTTAAGCTTATCGGGATAAAATCTATAGCCGTAAGCTTGTTTTTCTGTTGATTGTGTTGTTACAATCCCCCAAGCGGCATCGATTTCAATTGAAACAGACTCTAGCTCATGCGCAGCGATGAAATAATCAAGATTGGATTCATTTTCTTCGAATGAAAATGAACAAGTGGAATAAACTAAAATGCCGTTTTCCGACAGTACTTTTAACGCATCGCCAATGATTCTCTGTTGACGAAGTGCACAAAAATGAACCAAATCTGGTGTCCAAGAACTGGCAGCGTCTTCATCTTTTCTAAACAGGCCACTTCCGCTGCAAGGAGCATCAACTAAAACCAAATCAAATAATCCACCTAATTTTTCAAAATCGCGTGGATCATTGTTTGAAATAAAAACATGAGGAGCCCCCCATTTTACTACATTTTCGTACAATGCAGGAACACGTGATTGTATTATTTCATTGGCCAACACCAGTCTAAATTGAGGAAGTGAAGCCAACAAAGTAGTTTTACCACCAGGCGATGCACATAAGTCCAATGCCTTTAACCCTGTTTGTCCTTGAAAAATCTGACTAATTGCATGATGAATAAACATGCTTGAGGCTTCTTGAACATAATAACCCCCCGCATGGATATTTGGATCTAATGTAAAGATTGGTCGATTATGCAAATAAAATGAGCAATTGCACCAAGGAATGCTCCCGTACAAATTTTCATTTGAGAAAACTCCAGTAGATGCCAATAATAGTGATTCTTCTGTTGAAGTTGAAGCATAATTTAATTTAGCATCGTTTACCCTTATGGAAACTACAGGCTTTTGAGCATGAGCAGCAACAAAATCTTGCTGCGAGAACCCTTCACAATCTTTTAAGGAAGCAAGAAAAACATCAGATGGAATCATTTTAAAATATCCACTCCTCTTTGTAAAGATTCTGAAAACAGCATCAATGTAGAGGCTACAATTTCAATGTATTCTTGTGCTTCTCTCCAATTACGTTCCTCGATGCCTTCACGAATAGCTGGCATGGTTTTTACTCCATAACCAGTATAAAAACCAGGGGCATAAATCATGTGTTTATACCATGGTCTGCGAGGTAGCCCCTTTGCGAAAAGGAGTTGCTGTTCAGCTTGGAAAAGGATTTTATTCAAAGACACAATTTTTGAAGGATTGATTTTTTCTGGGGAGACAAGATTGCTTTTCAATGATTCTGCACTTCCTTTAACCTGCACCATTGCATTGTCAATTTTGCTGAAATCAAGATACGGAACGGAGCTTTTTGCTTTCGGAGTTGAAAAGCCCAGTGTAGGATCTTTTGCAAGATCATATATTTTGTCTTTGATTAATTTATTCTCAATGTCTGTATCAACGCGCATTTGGTCAGTCATGGATTTTAAATCCGACATATATTCTGCTATCGTGTTAACAAGAATTCCATATTCAAATGGTAAAATATCTGCATTGGCTAACCTCATCATCGCCCTTCCTGTAGTTTTGGCTAACGCTGAGCCATACTTAAATCCGGGATCTTTAAATTTTGTAAAATGATCATACGAATCATAAATAGAATGGTATTCACCGCCATTTCCTTCTCCACCGAAGCCAATGTTGGCAGAAGGAATTCCAAGGTGTTGAAAAAATGGAGAATAATCAGACCCAGCGCCCAATGCCCCTATCTTCATGTATTTATTACCCATCATCTTTGCTTTGGCACTGCTATTGGCTTCAGCAAGTGACCTAGCATATCTCCTATCGCCTATGCTAACTCCTGTTTGTGGATCTGTAACATCATTGGCTATTTCATTGAAAAACTGCTCTAACGCATGGGAGCCGCTGAAACCAACAAAACCCCTACTATTGCCGTCTGAATTCAAATAAGCTACAGTTTTTTGTTGCAATTCATCGGCATGGTCTTCTACCCATTCTGTTGAGCCTAATAAAGCGGGTTCCTCACCATCCCAAGCACAAAAAACAATCGTTCGCCGTGGCTTCATTCCCTTTTTCGCCAATTCCCCGATAACCCTTGCTTCTTCCATTTCTGCTACAAGACCACTCACTGGGTCAGCAGCTCCATTTACCCATCCATCGTGGTGGTTTCCACGTATTACCCATTCATCAGGATATTGCTCGCCTTTCATTTTTGCAATTACATTGTACAAAGGTTTTATATCCCAGTTAAACTGGAGTGCCAACCT
>Ga0066180_10000175_pt1 | contig 12846 bp, 10 predicted proteins | sample LauGreSBDMM110SN_4_FD_59338 | JGI IMG/M metagenome (GOLD analysis project Ga0066180, IMG submission 59338) | Freshwater lake microbial communities from Lake Michigan, USA - Su13.BD.MM110.SN (version 2) (version 3) | ecosystem: Environmental > Aquatic > Freshwater > Lake | place: Lake Michigan... | reverse complement strand
GGCAAGCTGGCCACGAGCAGTCAGTTGCCGGGACTAAGCCCTGAATATACATATCTTGGTAATCAGTTGGGCGAGACTCAGCCCTCACCTATCATTATTGATATTCGATTGGATTTGATATCCCTCAGAAAATTAATTCCTATTGATATTTCCGACTCATCTTTTTTGCTAAAAACCACTGATCCTAGGCTTCCTAAATCCCAATCTCTGGAGTCTTTGAAAGTAGATGGTTTGTTGAAGACCGTAACGAACACGCTTCACCTTGCTGTTGCCAACACGGATTACCTGACCCCCGATCTTTTGGAAAACAAAGTATGGATTGGAGACGAAAACAACAAAGCGGCCCAAAGTGATACGATTGGTCTTGATAACTTGCCGTCCTTGACGAAAGGCAAAGTCTGGCAGGGAGATAGCCTGAACAGACCTGAGGAAGCTGAGCTTGATCTGGCCCCCACAGATGCCACGTACATTATTCAAAAACCAAATGCTTCTTTACCCAATGCCCAGGCGTTGAGTGAATTAATTGGCAAAGATCCTCGAATCTTAAAGGCTTCAGCCCTTGGAGAGATTGAGGTTGCTATTGAAGATACGGATTACGCAACAGTAGAAACATTAGAGAGAATAAAAGCAGAGACAGAGGCTTTTAAAGACGAAGCAGAGGCAGCCGCAGAAGAAGCCACAGCGTCAGCAGAAGAGGCGTCTGGAGCAGCAGCAGAGGCAACAGCGTCAGCTGCGGAAGCGTCAGGCTCTGCATTAGCAGCTGGTGGTTCGGCTTTTGATGCAGGAGCTTCTGCCTTTGCGGCCGGTGCTTCTGCCTTTGCGGCCGGTGCTTCGGCCTTCGCAGCGGGCGTATCGGCTTCCAGTGCTTCAGGTTCAGCGGATAATTCCCAGCAAAGTGCTGAAGCTTCCCAAAATTCTGCCATGAGCTCACAAGGCAGTGCGACCTCTGCGGCCACATCCCTTGCAACTTTATTGGCAACGGGGCTGAATGCTTTACCTAATCATGGGGATGTTAATTTCCAGGGGTTTAAGGCCATCCATGCGGGGACACCCACTTTACCGGATGACTTAACCACGAAAGAATATGTTGATAGTGCAATTTCCGCTGGGAATATACCGGTAAATATTACGGGGTTTGTGGAAGGATTAGAAGACGACAAAGGGCACATATTTACAACAATAGGACCTGATTGTTTGCTTACCAACATCCCAGCTGGCGGGAACGTTGATATGGGAAGCTTCAGGCTTAAAAACTTACAACAATCACCTGAAGAAGATTTTGATGGGGTTAGTGCAACCTTTCTTTGGGATTTAATGCACGATGAGGTTCAAATATTATGGTCATGAGTAGCATTACAGTTAAGGGAGTTGTTCCTGATTTATCGATATTAGGTAATTTCCAACGGTTTGATTTTTCAGAGAGGGAGTCCTCTTTTGAGTTGAAAAATAACTTTGTGCCAACAGCGACTTTAAGCTCAGTAACAAATTTTAAGATTAAAAACAATTCTTTGTCTGGGTTTATGTGGTCACATGTAACCAATAGCACAGATACTTTTGGTTCCCTTAAGCTCCAGAGTTTTATTAATGATACATCATTAACAGACGTTTTGGTTTTTCCGTCTTCTGGTGGCCTTTCGGTTTCTGGAAACATTAATTTTCAAGGGTTTAAAGCAACAAATCTTGCGGATGGAACACAAAACACAGACGCGGCAACTTTTGGACAAGTTAAATCAATAATTGCGACTGGTGTAACTTCAGTGACGGGAACGGCTGGCAATGTCAGCAGCACTGGTGGTCAAGCCCCTGTCATTGATTTAGTGGCTACAGCGGTTGTGCCTGGTTCGTACCCTTACTCAAAGATTACAGTAGATAAATATGGTAGAGTTACCAAGGCTGAAAGCGTTCCTGGTATTTTGGGTGTTGGGGGAACAGCGGGGAGAATATTGTCTAATGGAGAATCTTTAATAACAATAGATTTGGCTCCTACAACAGTTTCACCGGGGAATTATACAGCCTCAAATATTACTGTTGATCAGTGGGGAAGAATAACCCAAGCAAGTTCTGGTTCTAGTAATGGGGTAACGTCTAGCACCTCAACATCAGTTGATTCAAACATTGTTATATTCAGTTCTACAACAGGAAAAATTATCAAAGAGTCTGGCGTTGGCATATCTTCTGTTGCGCAGGGAGCTATAAGTACAGCAAAGACATCAGAGTCAGTAGGGCCTGTAGGATATCGTGATCCATGGGCTCTATCAACAGGCGGCCTTGGGACTTCTGTTGGTGCTACTTATATGACTAATGTAAGTAGGTGGATAACAGATGATGTTATTGCAACCACTAAATATTCAAATGATGGTGGAGCAACATGGATAAGCTCAACGGGATCCGTTGCTGCTTCAGATGCTGCGTATGCTTTTTCCCCAACATTGGGAATAGCCACGATGAAAACAACTGCTAGCAATATAACCCAAACAACTTCAGATGGTATAACATGGGGATCAGGGGTAAATAGTGGGGCACCTGGTGCGGGTAATATTATATGGGCCAATGGATTGTTTGTATCTGGTTCACAGACGGTAGGATCTTATATCCAAACGAGTCCCGATGGTTTGAATTGGACAATTAGAACGGCGGCGCGCCCAGTGAGGGCCGTAATGTGGACTGGGACAAAATTTGTTTCAGTTGGTACATCAGGCGTTATGTCTTCTCTAGATGGTATAACATGGGTGAATGAAGCTACAACGACACCTATGTTATGGGGGGTTTGCTCTCCAGAGCTTAAGTGCATTATTGGGATTTCATCATCAGCATCGACTTCTGTTTTTAAATCAACGGATAATGGGGCCACATTTACGACGTTAACAAATATAATCCCTATCTCAACAACATTTAGAGCAGGTATATGGATTCCTGAGTTATACAAATTCTATTTTTCTACTTGGTCAGGAAATGTTTCATATTTTTTTGAATTTGATGGAACAAACCCAATGACAGGAGGAGCCTTAACTCAGCAAGGTGTCCCGAATAATTCCAATGAAGTGTATACAATGGGATATACCAATTCTCTTGGAAGATTCTTTATAGGAGGAAACTTTCGTAACGGTTTGTTTTATAGCACAAAGTCATCAAATTTGGCCGTATCTGGTAATGAATATTTACAAGGCAATTTAGTTGTAGGGGGTAATTCCAATGTAATTGGTGATTTCACATGTGTTCAGCCCTATGCGGCTTGGTATTCCGTTACAGCCACTCCCATTACTTTTGTATCCACGACCAATAGACTGGTTCCTTTGGTCAACACATCAGGCTTATTAAGTTTATTTACAAATAACACGACGACTGGTGTTTTAACGTATACAGGCACAAAAACTAGAATTGTTAATGTTACCTATAATATTTCTGTTACGCTTCCTAGTTTAACCCCTGCCACGCTTGTCCATTTTATAACAAAGAATGGATCATTACCATTAGGGATATCTCAATCTAGAACGTCGCAAAGTGTGGTTTCGCAAAATTCATCAACTACTGTGATTATTAGTATTTCTGACATAATAAGCGTTTCGACAAATGATACCATAGGATTGGCTGCAATTTTCTCAGGGGCTGGAACTGCTACATACAATTTTGCAAACGTTAATGTGGTGTCTCTTTTGACATAAAAAAGGCATGAAAAGGATCAAAAGGTAGAACTGCGGTAGGATTGGTATATTCTGGTTTCATGAGACTAGGTTTTCTGTGCTTATACCATTTAAGCCCTGCTGATCATCAATCTTAGGGTCTATCAAAAAGCCCTCAAAAACCCTCCTATTTTCTCCCCATCACCACTTCTACTATTGGCTAATGCGGTACTGCTTTCTTAGTGCCTCCAATAAAGGGTCGTCGTGTGGAATCTTCTTTTGGATTCTCAATGCATGCGGAATCCTTTGGTATGTCAATGCATAATGCCTCCCTAAGGGAATCCCATAACGCACAGACCATTTGCACAAAGCTGGTCTGCTTACGTTATTGGCTTTTGCATACTCTGCGACCGTGGTGTAGGTGCTTTGCTTCTGAAAACCATTCAGAAGGACAAGCCTCTGCTCTTCTGAGAATATAGGACCACAAGGTTTTTTGTTTTTCATAGACCCTCTAGTTGAGTGAGATTTTGGAAAATAATGTGTTTTTTTGTCTATTTTATGCCTGTATTATAATTAGGTATATTTTTTAAATCAAAGGAACATTAAATGGTTCACCCTAAAATTGATGAGCAAATTGAGCATACAAACTTACTTGCTAGATATGTAATTGAATCTAACTATGTTAGGGAAATTTCACAATACATCTTAAACATGTCCGAAGAGCAGATGAAAACAGATATGTTTAAGGAAGTATGCACGCTTTTGCAAGGCTTGTGTGACAGGGTTATTAAGTCAGCAGCAGAGATTAAATCCTCAATAGGGTCAATTTCCGTTGATTAAAAACCCCCATAGAAACTAAGAGGGGCTATACATGGAAAAGCCTTTCGTTTCTTTTAAAATGAATCCAACGCTGAATGTTGACAGCTCGCCAACACTAATATTTGGTGCAGATCTGACGACGATACTGTTGGATTCTGTTCTTTTGGCAAGTCAGGTAGAGACTGTTTTGCTGGCCACCGTTTGGGTTTCCAGAGAGATTGAAACAGGATCTGAAACAAAGTTTGTTTTGTGCTCACGCATTACTATTCTTCCTTTCGAAAGAGTTGATCTTTTAATTAACACCACGCTGACTCTAGAGCCCGGTGATCTTTTGTATGCCTCATCAGACTACAGCGACAACCTTTTTAATGCCTTTGTTTCTTATCGGTCTCTGAATGAGCTTAGAGTTTCTTAAAGATGAGCATGAATAGTATGTTATCTCCCTCGAAACAAAATGCCCTTCAAACGGCGAGGGATTATTTTAGAACGGCAAATCTTCATCCATCAACACTAGAGTGGCGGCGGATTTGTCGTGAAAACCAAGGGTATTATGATGGCAGTGGGCAATGGAGTGCCCGTGACCTCTCTATTTTAGACACACGGGGCCAATCCCCTATAACGGTGAACATTATTCAAGGATTTATTGATTCTTTGTGTGGTGTGGAGACTCAATCTCGGTATCGCGTGGCTGTCAGGTCTGATTCTCAAAGAGACGAAGATGACAAGTTAGCCAGTGCTTTGACCCATTATCTGTTTCATATTCAAGAGCATAATTCGATTCCCCATTATGGGTCTTTAAAATTTAAGGATGCGTTGATTTCAGGAATTGGTTGGAGTGATTCTTATAAAGACCCTGATGATGGCACGTATCATTACGATTACGTTGATCCCTTTAACGTTCTCCCTGATCCGGATGACTTAAGCCCTCAATATACGAACATGAAGTATGTTTGCCGAAAACGGTGGATGCGCCCTGAGATTGTGGCGAAGACTTGGCCTTCTGTTTCTCAATTTGTGGACTTAACAAATCCTTCTGTTCTGTCGGGTATGTATTCTAACGAAATTATGGACAGAAGCGCTGATTATACGAGTGCAGAGTCTTACACGGGTTGCAATCAAAGTCGTGTGTTGGTTGTTGAAGTTCAATACAAGGCCCCAAAGAAGGCCTATAGGGGACTAGATGGGAAAGGGAATGCGTTTGAAACCTTTGATGAAGATCAAGCACGGGAGATGGCCGAATCCCCAAAAGACATTGAGGAGTTCAAATCTCAGCAAATTTTACGGACATTGTTTTTAGACAACTGGCTTTTAGAGCATGCACCGTTATCTCCGAACTTACCCAATCCCAAGGATTTTAGCTGTATCCCTTTTGTTTGGAAGCGTCGGTTTAAGACAGGGGTGCCGTATGGCCTGTTAGAGTCGATTAAAGACTTGCAACGGGATGCCAATATTCGCATTACCAAATCGTTGTATCTGATGAACTCGTCTCGGGTCATCATCCAGGGCAATATTGATCCTGGTGAAAACACAGAGACCTTCAGAGAAGAGTTGAGACGCCCGGATTCGGTGATTATTTTGCCGGAAGACACGAAGGTTTCTATTACATCTAATGCTGATCTTGCCGAGCCACAGCTGAAGATTGTGGAGATGTACCTTGATTTTATGAAACGGGTGACGGGCATCCATGATGAGATGCTGGGGATTCAAACCAACGCCACAAGTGCTGTGGCTCAAAACGTTAGACAGGTGAACTCGGTTCGAAACAACGTCTTTGCGTTTGATAACTTCTCGGAGATGAAGAAGCGAGAGGGTTCCTTTTTGTTAAAAATGATTCAAGCGGCGGGAGACGAAAATTTAGCTGTTCAAATCCTAACCGATGAAGAAAAGGAATGGCTTGTATTGAATTTGGCCATTGAAAAAGATGGAAAGCTTATTATTGAAAACAATGTGAGCAATTTACCGGTCACGCTTTACATCGAGGAGGTTCCTGACTTTAGGAGCACGTTTGAAGAACAGAAAGCCATGTTGGAATCTTTGCTTGGCAATGCCAATGCGAATTGGATGATGCAATCTCCGAAGCTTTTACAGATGTTGGGCATTCGGGATGGCGAGAAGATTTCTGAAGAGATGACCAAGGTAATGCAACAAAAACAAACGATGGATCAGGGACTCCCTCAACAAGGTGCAGGCGGCGCATCACCTCAAAACCAAAGCCCGCAAAGCGACCCCGTATCTCAAGCAAGACAACAAGCTGGTTAAATGAAGGAATATAAAACAAATGGCAGATCTAAACGCAAACACAAATTTGGAAAAAAACCATGAAAATCCATCGTTCGCTTATGACACGATTTCTCGACTGTTTGATGAGCAAAACGAAGGCTTCGAGCAGGGGAATGACTCTTCATCCCAGACTAAAGAATTCATACAAGAAAAACCAAAACGTATTTTGGGAGCGTCTGACGAAAGAAAGAATGAAAATCAAAAAAAGGCCGCAGAGGATAAAGAAGAATCTTATGCTGATCAAAAGTCTAATGTTGAAAGGCCTGAGGAAAACGACAAAAAAATAACTGACTCCGAGTCCCTGTTGAAAGAAGAGTCTGAAAAGCTTCAAAAGGAGTTGGAAAGCACCAAGAAGTGGGGACACACCAACTCTCGGAAGCTGAAGAAAGCCATTTTGACCACCAAAGAGTTTGTGGAAAATGGGGACATTTCTGAAGAAGAAGGTCAGCGGCTTTTGGAAATTCTGGAATCTTCCGGATCTTCTTCCCAAGATGAGGACGCTGATTTCATTGATGACAAGCAAGCGAGTCCGTTTTCTAAAATCTTTAGGGTTGCAAACACCGAGCTTGAAAACATCCGTAAATATACCGGAGACAACCAGTTAGAAGACAAAGTCAAAGCCTTTGATTATTTCTTATCTGTGGCCTCTGTACAAGAACAGGAAGAGATTTTAGAAGACTTTAACGAGCTTATTGATCATCCCATTGAATTGACCAAGAAGATGCTGGCCATTGGAAAGAAGTGCTATGAGGAGTCTTATGGGGAGATTCAAGAAGCGGGTGGGTTTAAGGGATATATAGAAAAGAAGAGAAGTGAGATTGACAAGTTAGCCAAAACTATTGACAAATTAACAAAAAAACTATTACAGTATGAGGATTACGACCATCCTACGCATTCCTTGGCTGAGATGGGGTCTTCTGAAGACGGCAAAGCCTCTTCTGGGGATTCTGTTGATAACCTTTTTGAATCCAGGGATAGGGTGGCCGCAAACAGAAGATAGAACAAATTAGCTTTTGGGTGTGTTCACTTCTTCCTAATTGGGAGTGGGCACCCCGGATTCCTTATTTTATCTTACCCTTTGAGAAAAGGACGACCTTTTAAAAGCAAGAGGGCCGCCGCACCATAAAAACTGCGGCAATTACCTTCCATCGTTTTTAAAACTCCTAGCTTTTTTGAAAAGACGAAATTGAACCGATTCTTTGTGTTTAAAGAACGCAGAGCATCCTTTTGTTTTTTTCAAATGAGTAAAGGATTTTAACCATGGCTCTCTATCCAGTTCCAGCAGCCGGCTATAACGGCATCAATCAAAACTTATTTCCCTTCGAAGTTTCTTCCAAAGTTTTTAAAGAATGGGTTCAAATCACCCCTCTGTTTAACTTAATGGGCAACGAGCCTAATCGTCCTATTGTCCGAAAGAAACTGGGACAACGGGAAGGCCTTCAATACCGAATGGGCAAGCTCCAAGCGTTGGACTATAAAAACCCTGTGGTGAACTTTGATCAACGCCGCGGTAATGCTCAACAGCAAAAAGTCGATTACGATTCCGTCAATGTGGACTTTAAAAGCTTTTTGGTTCAGATCAAAGGCTATGACATCCTCAATTATGGAACTCCTGTTGATCTACCTCCGTATGCTAGAACGCAACTTGTTGAAGCTTTTTCACGGGCTTTAAACCGAGACCTGTTTTTAGCTGCCACCACCGGTGCTTATCCCAATATGACCACTGGACTGGCTAACTGTAACGTTCCCGATACGATTCCCTCGTATGACCGATCTGTCTTGTCAGGCCTTACACCAACAGCGGCTCAGTATTATGCCAATGCGGCGTTTCCGGCTTTGTTTAATGCAGCCAACCCAGCTCCTGCCAACAACGGACTCAGTGCAACCCATCTGAAGAACCTAAAGCTGACGGCAGAGCGCGGAGGAACGGCTATTAACCGTGAAGATGCTATACAGCCTGCATATGTAAAAAATAAGGCTGGTTGGCCCATGAACAAATACATCTACTTAGCCCACCCCGAAAGCTTAACGGCTTTGTTTGCCGACCCGTTGTTTTCTGCCTCGACCTTTAACCGAGGGACGGTCATCGATGCCGAAAACACCCCTCAAACCCTGAATGGAGCTGATTACATCGGTGAGTTCTTTGGGATCAGCATTTATTCCTGCAAAGACTTGTATGAGTTTGAGTTTCTCAGTGCGGCTAACAATCACCGCATGGCTTGGAACTTATTCATCGGTGCTGGGGCCTGGTCATTGGGTTGGGCAGAGGAACCGATGCTTGGCATGGAGAACGATCTCGTGGAACGCATCCAACTGTACTTTGGTCACGAGTTTAGAGGCCAGAAGATGTTGAAGTTTGCCAGCACACAAAATGCTGCTGATGCTGCCAGAAATCTAGCGACATCGGTGGAACAGGGAATTTTGCACTCATTTGTCGCTTTGACTTAACCAAACTTATAGAAGGATAAAAAACCATGACCAGTGTTGTCAGATACGTCCAAAACACCTCAACGGCAGCCAACGTTAATGTGGCTGTCGCGTCAACAGGCGGTGATTACCAGCTTGTTGCTTTTGATATAACCACCGCAGCGGGTATAGCAGCCGGTGCGAATGCTAACATTCTAACATGGACAGGAGCCGGAAAGATCAAGTCTATCCAGAATGTTTTTATCCGAGCAGCGGGTCAAGGAGCTGTTGCCCAGACGGGTGAAGTTATACCTTTTGGTGCCGTCGCTCAAAACACCCACACCACCATCACCCTAGATGCCACAGGAAGGACGATCAACATTGCCATTCTCGGAACCGCGACGCCTATTAATGCGGGGGCGACGATCTCCTTGTTATTGGTGATTGGAAATTATTAATGGATGGGGGCTTCTTTGACGTTTCTTTTGGTCATTATCGTCTTGTTGGCGTTGATTTTAAAGAAGCTCCTTTTTTAATGAGTGAGTTTTAAGGGTAATCATGATTATGACGGTAGTACAAATCTTAACATTAATGGGGTCTTTGAGTTTTGGAGATAAAAACATCACCGAAACGGAGACCTCCCTTTTTCTGAATTACCTCAATTTAGCCCATCTGGAATTGTATGGGGAAACGGCATCTTTTAATCAGGCCTTATATAGATCAGAAGAACCCGAAAAGCTTCAAGATATTAGTTACGTCATCCTAGAAAATCCCCCTTACATAATGGGGCAGGTTTATGTTCCTTCTTTAAAAAAGCATCTTCAACAAATATCGATGCAAGAAGCCATACAAGAAGATCCTGACTTTACCAAAACAGGGACGTTGGATAAATATGTTGTCCATAAGCAGCTCATTAAGCTGTTGCCCTATGATCCGTCTCCAATAGACCTTTTGGTTTGGTATATTCCTGAGGCTTCCCTATTTGTAAAAAACACGCCAGAGGCCGAGATTCCGTATCCACGGTCTTACCATAATATCTTGGCGGATGGGGCTTTATATTATGTGTTTCAAGATCAAAGCGGGTTTAAAAACACTCAAAAGATGGAAGAGGCTAAAAGACGCTGGATTCTCGGGAAACAACGATTGCTGTCGTATTTAAGGGGGTTCAACAAAACCTCCCTATCTACATTTAGCAATCTTTAGGACGATTGATCATGCTTCAAATCGGCAATTATGACGTCTTAGAACTCTCGGTCCCTCAAAAGGGGATGAATCAAAACGTTTCAGCGTATCAGTTGCCGCTTGATTATGCCTATGTCCTAGAAAACATTCTCTCCAAGCCCTTAGGCGAAGGAACGGTGCGTTTTGGCACTAAACGCCTCCACAATCCTTTGTCCCCTGCCTTGGATCCCGATAGCCGTGTGATGGGCAGCTTTGGGTTTGTAGCTCCCAATGGCACAGAACAGCTTATTTTGTATGTTCAAGAGTTTCAACAAGACCATACGGCCGATCCCCTGGATTTTCATATTGAAGGAGACTTTGTTTTCTCTTTTCCAACCGAAAATGCCGCACGCTATGAACAGGACACCCCCATTAAGATTGACTATCAAGTGAATGGGATCAATACGGTTTATGATGTAATTGCTGACAAAACAATCAGTGCTGGTGGTGAGGTTGTCTTAACGGTACGACAAAATAACTTTCCAAGGCCCTTTGAAAACATCCAATTTCGAAGTGTTTCGTTTTCAACTGGAACGCTTTACGCATACGATACCAGAACAAAGACCCTCAGTGCTCCCCTCCGGCAAAACCTATCGGTCGCTTGTGTGCCAAGATCGGTTGTGTTCTTGGGTAAGATGTTGCTCTGCAATGGCGTTGATAGGGTCATGACCTGGGATGGCAGACGCCTTGATGATCTCAGTAATTTTGTCAAAGAAAACGCGACTCAATTAACCCGCATTGATGACCGAACGTTTTCGTTCGTGTGTACGGATAACTTTGATATATCCCAGTATGGTGCCGGATCTACCGTTCAATTCAGCACCAATGGGATGACCAACAAACGGATCGTGGCCAATGCGATCAGAGCCGTTAATACCGTGACCGTCACGGTGACTGCGAACCTTCATCAATTTGTTCAAAACCAAACCCAGCTTTTTTATCAAGATTGGGTACCACGCTTTAGCTTCTTATCTGTAGCTCACAATCGAGTCTGGGCATTGGGTGAAGGAGCCGTAGGACTTGCCTTAAAAGCCCCTGATCAAGCCCTTCGGGTCTATTACCCTTACAAATCCAATTCTTTGACGGATTGGTTTAACGAGCAGACCAAAACCGTACCCAGTCTGGATTTAACAGAACAACACGGCGTGCCCGATACGTTAGAGGCCATTACCCATCTTGGGGAATATATGATCTTTGCAGGTCGTGTTAAAACCCAAGTCTGGACAGGAACCGATCCTTTACAAGCAGGGTTTGACAATGGTGATGGCAGTCAGTCAACCCTTCGCTACCACACCATGCTGCCCACCGGCATTGTTCATGGGGATCTGATCCTTGAATTGCCCAACGATGTGTTCTTCATCACCAAAACCGGCCTTCAATCTTTTACCACGCTGAACATTGCCAAACAGTTTGTGGCCAATAGCTATGATGCCGTTGACCCCTTAATCCGAGACTTCTTAACCCAAGCCCTCACGTCAAATGACACCTACAGATCTTGTCGATCGTTTAAATACGATAGTGGCCCTTTGGTTGGGTTTAAGATTGGATCAAACCCGGTCTTGGTATCGTTGTTCTCCACGTCCCTTTATTCCTGGTCTGTGTTCTCAGGCGACTTTGAACGAGCCACATCCTTTTGTTCTTTAAACGGAACCTTTTACCTGTCTTGTCAAAATGCTCTGTTCAAGTATGGAGATGGCAATGATGGGGATACCAAAAGCTATGGCGATCAAGGTGGCAAAGCCCTGATTCCGTTTTCTTGGTCTTTGCCGATCTTGCACTTAAAAGGAAAGCGGTTCTTTGGACTCAGATATGATCTCACCGTTGATATCTCCTCCAGCTTTGTCTTGCAAGAAGAAAACGAGATGTCGATTCTGATCAGTGGGGATTTACCGGCCTCTTATCGTTTTGAGAGTCCCTGTCGCTTTGATATGCGGGGCGATGCGCTAAAAACCATTCCCTTGACGGTTGTGCCTGATGATCTGGTCACGGATAAAAGCCTTGGTCTTCGCTTAGACAAACGGGTGTTTGTGTTTCAAGACCGATTGAAGTTTTTAGCCTCTCAGTTTTGGGTAACGCTTAAGGGATATACCAAAGACGGACCTGTTTCTTTAAAACAGCTGAAGCTTTATGGAACCATTGAGAGGAATGGATAATGAGAAGAATTGTGACCCAAAAAAACTTGGAAAGGACTTAATCTATGCCTTTACCCACCAACTTTAAACGCCCTTCGATCCCGTATGCTCCCGAGCAAGTTCTGGCCAATTATAATCGCTATGCGTCTTTAAATGACAAGCCCCCAACGCCGGCTCAATTGGATGGGGATTGCAATGCGGTGATTGACTATATCAATCAGTTAGCCGTTGCCATTAATGGTGTGGTCGCTGGGATATTGCCAGGATCCGATGATCCTCGCAATGCCAACAAGCTTCCCACAACCGATGGCATGGCTAATATTTCTTGGACGGCGGTAACGGCTCTGAACCTTTCAGATCAAGCTGTT
>Ga0066180_10000172_pt1 | contig 12908 bp, 10 predicted proteins | sample LauGreSBDMM110SN_4_FD_59338 | JGI IMG/M metagenome (GOLD analysis project Ga0066180, IMG submission 59338) | Freshwater lake microbial communities from Lake Michigan, USA - Su13.BD.MM110.SN (version 2) (version 3) | ecosystem: Environmental > Aquatic > Freshwater > Lake | place: Lake Michigan... | reverse complement strand
TTTTTTTTTACTACGTTTTATATTAAGATCGGAAATGACGACAGTGAAACGAGCAAACAAGAGAACGATCAAGAAAAGACTCCAGCAAGGTCGACGTGGTCGAAACCCTCTGCGCACAACGTTGAAATTCGTTGCAAAAGGAGGGGGAAGGAACAACAATGAAAATTGTATAATCTGCTACTGCAAGTTGTACGGTGAAGAAGATGGTGTTGTAGGTGGAGTGGGTGGATCGTGCTCGTCTCCGATTCCTCCTTTTTACCTGCTATTAAGAGCCACTTGTGAGCAGTGCGTCACCAACAGATGTAACAACGTCTTTCACAAAGACTGTTTAGATACATGGAAGAGCAGAAATCAAAGAAGCGGATTATGCCCTCTTTGCAAGGGTAACAAAATAGGAAGAGTCACTGCTCAAAAAGGAGTTGACGATGTTTTGACGGACGAAGCATACGAATATAGGTACCACCCAGGTGGCGAAACTCCGATGATTATGGCGTGCCGACTGCAAGATTTGGAATTCGTGCAAGCATTGCTTGAGAACCCAGAGAAAGCGCAATTGGAGTTGACGGATTCGAAGGATAACACCGCGTTGCTCGAATATATTATGACGAACACATGGTCCGATGGATCAGTTACGAAAGAAGATGAAATACAGGAATCGGTGAACATTTTCATTGAACTGATGCGGTTCCCTGATTTGCTCAACATGCCGCATTACTCAAAAAGTCTGAAAGCAACTGCTTTCTTCAAGCTCGTCCATATGACAAGGACCTGTCCAGAAGAGAGAAGAGTCATAGGATATTCCATGATTGAAGAAATGCTTCATTACGACCAATGGTTAAACTTGGGAACTAGATGTGCGAATAACATTGGTATTACAGCTTTGCAGTTAGCACTGCAGAATGGAACTACACCGACGGGTGCGAAGATAGACTCGGACGACACGATTGCGAATCTCATATTGGACGCAAAATGCGGAGGGGAGAACATCGAAAATGTAACTGACTCTGGAAAAACGGCATTGACGCTGATTTGCCAGAAAAAAGACGTGAATTTGGTGATTCTGAAGAAAGTTTTGAAGATGATGCAAAGCAAAAACGTACTCAACATTGATCATAGAGATCACATGGGGAAGACGGCATTCATGATGGTATGTGAATCAGGCAACCAACCTGCGTTTGAAGAATTTCTTCTGTATGCGCATCCTGGTATGTTAACTACAAAAGATCTGGGAGGAAACACGCCTCTTCATCTTGCTTGTTCCAGTGGAAGATGGAACATCATCGAAAAATTTCTGCGTTTCAAGAATTTCGAAAAGTTCTTTGCAGAAGTGAACGAGCAGGGAAACACACCTTTCATGCAAGCGTTGACGAGAAGACATAGAAAGACGGCTCTGAAACTCTTGAAGAATCACCCGGACCAGATGAGTCTCGCTGTGAAGAATAGAAATGACAAAACAGCGCTTAAGCTTGCCGAGGAGAACCAATTACAAGATGTGAAATTCAAATTAGAGAGATTAGCCTATGTTTCGAACGAGAGTATTAGTCCGAATGCAAGTCCGAAGGCAAAGAAAGTAAGAAGATGAGAATTAATTGTTCGATCTTATTTTATTCAAGAGAATATGATTATTCATCACTTCGTCACCTTCTTAACCGCTTTTGTCTTCTTCTTTTGAATTACTGTCTGTCCTGAGGTATGATTCTCCCCTCTTATTTTTGATCTGGTTCTTCTGCTCTTTCTTCCTCTGAACGAACGCTTTCTAGTCACACCTCCTTTTTTAACATCTTCTGGGGAAACACATTGTTCTATACGCCGCCTTCCAAGTTTACCACTGTCGTAGAATCCATAAGGGTAGTAGTAAAAATTTGTGTCGTGTATATTACCGAATCCACAATTCGCTTGACATGAAAGAGGTTCTTCTAAAGGAATTGTAATATTCCAATTGAAATATGTAAGATCCTGAGGAACAATTTTTTGGTTTTGTTTACTGTCTTCTCCTATGATAAACTTAAACTCGACATAAGAGAGATATTTGATTTCTTCAGAACTTGCAAGATGAAGATTTTTAATCAAGGTTTTTACCCAATCCATAGGACATACATAAAGGTATTTATTATGTGTCCCCGTCAAATATGTTAACATATCATCATTCAACGGAGAGTATCTTACTCCCCAAGCCCCATTCTTCTCAACATCTTTGTCTAAGAGTTCCCTATCAACTTTTTTTTCAGAAAGTGTTTTTGCAGTAGAAGTGCTTGTATTTGTCTCTGAATTTGGGTTCTTGTTTTTTCTTGCAGACAAATATGTCTCGATTCTTTTTTTTTCCTCTTCCTCTTCCCCTTTTTCTTCTGAAAGCGTAACATCATTTGCATTAAATTTTTTATACTTTATTAATTCGGGATAACTTTGTAAATGCGAAAAATATACCGTGATATCGATACCAAATGATCTACCAAATATTTTTTTCAGTGGTTCATAAGAATCGTCACTTTCTTGATTATTAGTACTCATGTAAGTATACAAGTATCGCAAATATGCGACAAAATACTTGAATTGATCCATCTGCTTTACCACCTCAACTTTTTCTTTCACACTATCACTTCTCACTATAAGTTTGAACTCAGAATAGTCTTTTGAATGGCCTGCACATAGTAAGAAGGCAGTTTCCCATGAACTTAAATATGGAGACACGCATACAATGTTATGTCCTTTATATTTTTCAGTATCAGAAGATTGTAGAAGCGCTTTACGGATACCCTTGCTTGATAAGCCTCTATGAAGAGTTGTCGTTCTTGATGAGTCTTGTAATGTTGATGAGTCTTTTAAAAAATTTGTCTTAATTCCTTCGCCTTCGCAAACATCTGCATCACAAGTCAATCGCGCATTGTAAGTCTGGATCATTGAAATCTGAATATTCGATTCGATACTAGGATTACTAATATAAAGTTCACATTTTTTTACCGCGTGCAAATAAAAAAATTAATACTGGCGACGAAAAAAATCGTAGAAAAGAGAATTTCAGGACCGAGTAATTTTACGCGATCCTGTCGATATACGACAAATATGTATTTCTCACATTTGAATCTACCTCCTCATCATTGACGTCGTCACCTCGTCGATTACACAGAACTTCTCAAACTGTACCAAGACCCATGTGGCTTCCCCTTTTTTCGCTTTCGCACGACCATCTACTATTTGAGGTAGAATTGTGAAATGTTTAAAACAAATGGATCTCTTTGGTGAAGACAATATGAAAAATCAAATCAAGTGACAAGTGTCAGCGACAGCTATATTTGAAATAACAAACATTTGAGCAGCGACTGTGCAGAAGTGAAAGAGAACATGGTACCGAAACCATCCAGGATATCCTTGTTGGTGTAAAGAGCTCGATTTTGAGTAGAAAATGCTCATGGCCGAGAGATATGTGCTTCCAGTAAGCAGAAACTTGACCTGTGAATATCGCGAAGTAGAGACGATCAATATGTGAAGTCCCGAGCAGAAGAAAACGACAAAAGCGAATTTTGATAAGGCAAGATCGAGGGAACGTCGCCAGCAGTCATTCGCATCCCTCCAGTAGTTTGCGGAAACGAACGAACATGAAAGAAGAATGATAGAGTGTATATAGCAATCCCTGTTCCATGCGAAGAACGCAGGAAGAAGGAAAGTGAACGAGGATGCGAAGATATATTTCGTTTGGTGCCATGGTGCTATTTGTATTCGACCCTGTCCGAATGTCCTCATCATAAACATGATCTTTTTATAACATGTTTTTTAATCCAAGCGCTTTCTACTTAAGTTTCTTCTCTAAATACGTGACACGTGCATTGGATGAAGAGAAGTGCAAACTTCTTGTTCAGTAAGGTAAAGAAGATGTCGTGAGAATGACGTGCAAATTTTCAAACGTGATCTGACTACAAAGTTTCTAGAGTGAACATCTTTATGAAAATCGTGTTCAAGACCTTTTGTGGAGAACTGAAATAAAAATATCCTATTGTTAGTAAATACATTTCGTCTTCAATCACAGTGACAGAGAAAGAATGACCGGCGTCACGAAGGACAATGAACAAGAATTTTTTGACGTCAAAGTGATTTGTTCTTCTCCGCGAGGATTTGATTTTCAACAACCCGAGAATAAGAAGATGATGGAGCAGCTCGCATCATCTCGCAAGTTGCGTCTCTCTTTCTGCGAGACTATCTCGTTGAAGAACTCTTTTCCAGAATGTCTTCGATCCGATTCGGCAACCTATGATATGATTTGGTTCGCAGGTTGTAATCTTGTATCGAATTTATTCAGACAGAAAGAGGAGTTGGTCTCAAACCTCGATATGCTTCGGAGCAAACTAAGAAGACACGGATTCGTCGTGTTTACGGAGACAAAGATTTATAAGAAAACCTATGCTCCTCATCTGGAAAAAGAAGAGAGTAAAGAGGACAGTGAAGAGGACAGTAAAGAGAACAGCTCACTCACGATATCCATTGAAGCTCTTTTGCGCCATCCTATGGCATTCGACAATAGCAGAGAAAAATTCGAGCACTATTTTCTCGCTAAATTCAAAGAGCGGTTTCAACCTCTTTTGCGAAAAAATCACATCACGTATGTCGCTGAATTTCAAGCTCAGACAAGAACTCGTACAAAGAAGAACGTGAATGATGGAAGAAATAAAGAAAAGAAAGAGACGACGAAGGAGCAGCAAAAGAAGCAGAAGCATGGAAAAGAGTTGCGGCGTAATTCTTCGAAGTTGAATTTGTCGAAATTAAATAATTCGCCGAGTATTTCTGACTCTCTCCTCGACGAACTTTATTTGAATTTCTCAAAAGGCTTAAACTGATTCATGAATAAAGCATGGTTGACTTGAATACAAGAAAGAATTTCAGAAGAAGAAATTATTTATTTTTATTTTTTGACATGTTTGTCATCTTTAACTGATCTGCGTCTGCGTAATTGACGAATTGCAAAGGCGAATATTAACCCTTTAACGAGGAAAACATATAAAATCGACCACGAGGTGGTAGTAAGATTTATATGAAGAATGTAAAAAGAGCATAACTAGGTGTTGGTTCTCCGAGTACTCACAATTTATTTATCGTAGAGCCCATGTAAACAGATCAGAATCATGGTAGAGACTAGAAGTCAAACAAAGAAACGTGCGAATGGCGATGTAGCCGCAGCCAAACAGGTCGCGTATCGATCGCGTCCGTCGAAGAGAACCAAACCCCTAGTTCGTCATCCATCGGAAATCGACGAGAGACTCAATGTGACTACCCCTACCATGAGCTTGAGCTCTTTATTCTTTCGACTAATCCAAGGGTTAGTGATATCAACCCATGGTCGGTACAACGAGAATTGGGCGAGACTTTATTTCCGTACTTCTGTGTCTATTCATTTGCTCCACAATAGATCGTACGCAGATTTTCTCAAGCCGATCGTGCGTTTCTTCGCCAATATCGCCACCTTTGTCAAGCTTTTTGTCGAGCTTCATCAAACTCGCTACTTTTACAATGACGCGATCGCGGGTTGACCGTCTCCGAGACTCATGCATACATACTCTTTGGTCGTCGAGAGCGAGAGAAACTGAAAGAGAATGGATATGCATACTCCGATCTCTTCAAAGACGACGAACGTCCATTTCCTGTTTACAGAGGATTTATCTACTATACACTCCATTTTTTCAGAAAAGATCTAGAAATGAACATCGACGTAGATCGTTTCCAAGACTTTGACTTCTACATGAATTCGATACCCTTGAGCGCGGCATGAGTTTGCACTTCTCTTCTCTGCACAGATACAAGTTAAGAATATGATCTTTCTATAATAGATTAAAAGCACGAAGTCCAGTAAACTCTATTTTAGAGCAAACTTTTTAAATGGGATAATGATTACTAAAATATCATAATTAATTAATTCTTATACTTATCTATCTCCCCTTTAATATCTTTTTTAATTTTATATATTCATAAAAATATATTTATATATTCATTCGATTATATTTACACATTCATCCCCTCATTTGATAAGTATGACGTTACAAGAGGTTCTATTCAAGAGCTTCGTTAAAAACGGATCCTTATTCCTTATAATACCCATTATAAAAGAAGTGGTCGCGGAAACCGATTTGGCTATATTTTTAGAAGATAGAAGGCTTTTATTAAAAGAGAAAATCATTAAAGACAAATATGAACCGATTTCGATCTATGTATACGATTTAGACTCCAAAGATGCATGTGGTGTGACGGCGGTTGAGAAGCAAAGATTTAGGATCAGATTTCGCGAGAAGGAGATCTTCGACATTGAAGCGGAGGTCTGCAACGACAAAGACAGGAAGAAGTACGATTTGACGATCACCACTCTTTTCAAAAATGATTACAGACTCTTTAATATCTTTTATGATTACTATTGTCGTCAAGGGGTCGAATATTTCTACATGTACTACAATGGTATTGCAGATGATATGATCAAGCAAGTCTTGGAGAAACCGAATGCCAAACTCATTGATTGGAATTATCGTTATTTCAATGATAGAGGTGCTAAGTACATACATAACGCTCAAATGGGACAGATTCATCATGCTCTTCACTGCTATGGAGATACGACAGAGTACATGATATTTTGTGATCTCGACGAATATCTTGAAGTGACAAGTGAGAAACACGAAGGGTCGCAAGAAGAAAATAGTAAGAATAATACATTATTAAAGTATGTATCATCCAAACCAGATATCGAGATATTTGGATTTCTAAACAAATGGTCAAAAACAATTGATATGAAAATTCCAAAAGAGTTTCCGACAGAGTTTTATGCATCCACTTCTTTCTATTTCTTCGGAAACAGAAGCAAAATCATTGCAAAAACAGATTCTTGTCAACTTCTCAATATACACTATCACCACCAACCTTGCAATAAGCTTCTCGTCGATAAGAGACATGTCATGTATCATTTCTTCAATTGGAGCGATTCTTCACGACTTGTGAACGAAAACTTTATTCTGGTCCAGAAACCACTCTAAGAAAAACCGTGATATGAGCCTTTTATATCTCCTTCCAAATTGTCGCTCTTTTGTATTTGTATTCAAATAAACTTCGAACGAACAACGCTTTACCCAGAAAAGATTCTAAAATCGGCCACAGTGATCATCCTCTAAAACTTCCGTAAATTTAACCCTTTACATCTGAAATTTATAAGAAGAATTTAAAGACGAAGCCACCAGGTGGCCGATTTTAGTTGTTTTCCCAGGTAAAGGGTTAAGATTCACCTTCTTCAATTGAAATTTAACTCTTTCCATTAGATTTTTGTGAAAAATTACTGAACCCTTTCCCTTCAAAATTTATAAGAATAATTTATAGACTTTCCCCGTCGGATGGGTTAAAAAGCCTTCGTGCATTACTCTCACTGCATCGAGTGGCCGATGAAAGATAAAGTTGTTTACGTTTGTCGCAACATATCTATTAGCTTTCCGTCATAATTTCTACATTTATTTTCCTTAGTATATTTATCGATTTGCATCATCAAAATGTAGCCCTCGTCTATGCTTAAATGCTTTTGATCAAGAATGTCGTGTACAAAATCAGGGTGAAGCGACAATATTCCGGCAATGTAGTAAAAAATGTGTTTTTTATATGAGGATTCTCCTTGTAGAAGCGACATTCTCTCTCCTAACTTTATTAAGTTGATGATGTGTTCTGTGGAATATTTTTTTAGGTTGTGGAGCATGTATTCTTCCATTTTAAGATTTCCGGCACCTCTTCCCAGCCCTGAGATGGAAGTGTCACACATCGAGATTCCTAGAAATTTGGAGATTTTATACTTTTCGAAACTGTTCGATGAATTATTGTGCAAATGAATTCCAAAATTGACAGTCGCTTTCGTTTCTTTGCTGTGTAAATCAAATGAGTCCTGAAATTTTTTTACTATCGCTGGAATAATCTCAGTAGTCATACTACCGTAAGTGTCTGCGAGGTAGATAGCTTTCAAAGAAGACAGTATATCAGAAAAGCCTTTCGTATTTCTTTATTATGTATCCTTGAGATATGTGTTTGCAATCCATTGGAACTGGTAAACGCTATATTACTCGGATAAAATTTTAGCAAGACGAATATTCACTTGTACTTAATATGTATTATATTATAGTTCGTTAGAGCTAACTAGATATAAAGCAAAGGATGGGTTTTGAGAACAACTTAAAAAATTAAAGAAATGAAACATCCATCGTCTACAAATAACGAAATAGATACAATCAATAAAATTGTGGAGAAACTTGATTTGAAGGTTATGAACATTTCTCTTATTGAATCGATTGATACGAATTCTAAATTGTTTTCTACATTGTTGTTAGCTTTTCAATCGCAAAAGGAAATTTTGAGAAAAAGGAAGCCCATCATCCTAGCGAGAACTCAAAAAAATATTTTAGATTCTGTTTTTTGGATCTTGTTGTCTTAAAACTAGCTTTTCAAACTAGGTGAACTTTCATCATGTTTAGATAAAAAGAACATCTAGTTTCATAACATAAATTTAGACTTGCTGTCGGAATAAACTGATTCAGTATAGTAAATGTTTGGACATTTCAAGCATTTTAAGGATCGTATTTCTTTATTATGAATCCTTGAGATATGAGTTTCGATGAGCGTTATATTTACCAGCGGACAATTGTCAAAGTATATTTTTGTAAATGAGCAAGTTTAGTTTTTTTGTTGCAAAATGTCAACCAGCTTTCCATCATAGTTTCTACTTTTATTTTTCTTCGTAAATTCATCAATTTGCATAATCAAAACATAACCTTCGTCTATACTTAGATTCTGACCAAGAATATCATGTATAAAATCAGGATGAAGTGATAATATTCCAGCAATGTAGTAAAAAATGTATTTTTTATATGAGGATTCTCCTTGTAGAAGCGACATTCTCTCTCCTAGCTTTAGTAAGTTGATGATGTGTTCTGTGGAATAATTTTGTAGGTTATGTAGCACATATTCTTCCATTTTAAAATTTCCGGCACCTCTTCCCAGTCCTGAAATGGAAGTATCGCACATTGAAATTCCTAAAAATTTAGAAATTTTATATTTTTCAAAACCATTCAAATTATTATTATGCAAATGAATACCAAAATTGATAATTGGGTTTTCTTCCTCACTATGTCTATCGAAAGAGTCTTGAAATCTTTTTACAATTGCCGGAATATTCTCAGATGTCATCCCGCCATATGTGTCTGCAATGTAGAACGCCTTTAAAGAAGACAGTATATCAGAAAAGCCTTTTGCAATTATATTGATCTCGAAATCTGTTATAATATCTGCATATGCAATATTAATTGTTACTTCATAGCCTTTTTCTAATAGTAAAACAGCATCGTTATAAGCATTTTGAACAGATTCTTCGTCAAAAAATAAACCCTCCGATTGCTTCTTTGGATTTCCCTCTTTTTTTCTCATTAATAGAAGTCTAACTAGATGAACATTTGATTCCTTTTGGGGTACAAATTTACCTACGTCGTTTTGACCAACAATGCACATAATTGCGATTTTACATCCGCTAGGATAAGCAGATTTAACAAGATTAATATCGAGCTCAGATGAAAAGCACCATCTTCCTTTCGATTTTAAAGAATCAATATTTCTATCTGCACGAAATCCTATTTCAAAATAATCATACTTTGATTCTGAGACGAGCTTATAAACCTCGACAACTTCTTCAAACGTAAATTCCCAATTATTTAAGTACCCTCCATCTCGCAATGTACAATCTAGCATCATCATTTTTTGATTTTGAATATCTCTTCTCTTCATGATATAATCTGCATCATTTTCGCTGAAAATTGATTTCTCTCTCAACAATTCTGAAATTATAAATTCATGATTATGATCGATATCAATTCCTGTTATTGCATCGGAAAATATCATGTAAGGACGATCACCAATAACACTCCTATGATTAATAATCTCCTTAGTTTTTCTCAGACAAATTGAATAGTTAGGAACATAATATTCTTCTAAATCCTGTGATTTTGGAGTGTTATATAGGTTATAATTTAATGGTCCTTGAGAGTTCCACACAAAGGTTTTTAAAGGTGTAAAAGATACAACAGAATTGTATTTAGTTTCATCAATATCCTTTATGATACTACAGGCATTTTCATATTCCTTCACATCAGTAAATGGAGCAACACAAGTTGTGAATAAAAAGTACTCAGTTTTAATTTGTTGAGCTAGATTTACATATAAATCAGACCCACTGCATTCACCACTTGAATGGTACGCGTCTCTTTTATGCGCAGATACCCCTAAATCCCTGGCTATTTGTAACATTTCGTCACAATTCGAAGAAACCAAAATTTCATCGATTTGCTCTACTTTTTTCAACAGCAAAATTTTTTCTTTCAATAAATTACTGTCGGCAAAAGGACGAATGTTTTTATTTTTACAACGTGTACTTCCACTCCGTACAGGAATGACTGCAGTTATCTTACCATCCTTTTTAGTTGTACTATTTTGATGAGAATTGGAATTACTTACATTAAGATTATGTGTAAGAATTTCTTCAACGAATTCACGAACGGCGCCACTACCACCATTATTTTTACATATATATTTACATATTTCTTTAACTTCTTTAATTGCATCGTTTGGACATCCAGGGAATCCAACAATTTTCAAAGCACATATATCAGGCAAATCGTCGCCAATATATGCAACTTCGCTTAACGAAAGATTTAATTCATTTAACCATTGATTCAGAATGTAAGATTTAGGTTTACCTTCACCAATGCTACATCTTGTTAGCCTGTTAAAAATATGTGGTGCATGTTCTATTGATACAATTGTATCGTTCGTAATAATTCCTGTGTAAATACCATTATCTTTTAAGATATTTAAAGCCCAGGAGTCTTTTGCATTGTAAGACTTCATCACACAATTTTCTTTGAATAAAAATCTTCCATCAGTGAAAACGCCGTCAAAGTCAAAAACGACAAATTTGATTCTTTTCATTCCTTTTTCTATGATTTAGTTATTACATCAAAGATTTTATTCCCCATACGTTTCATTTTAAAAACCATCATGCGTGTTAACCCTTTAGTAAGAAAAACATATAAAATCGGCCACCAAGTGGCGATGTTTTTAAATTATTCTTATAAAATTCAGAGGGAAAGGGTTCAATGATTTTTTATATAATTTCCTAATGTTTTTCAAATTTTAAATGGACAAAAATAATACTTTTTATCAGTTATTACCATATATCCCATATCTTTACGCTTAAAGAAAATGAGCAGCAATCTCATGGATTTTGAAAAATTTGTCGAATATTGTAAAAATAAAAGTGTTGCTATAGTTGGCCCAGCACAAATAGAAAATAGTTTGAAAGAGGAAATTGACAATCATGATATAGTTGTAAGAATTAATAATTATGAAAGATTAGACCCTCAGAAATATGGGTCAAAAACAGATGTTATTTGCTTTAACTTCTATCGAGCTACCCCAGTAGTCTCAACGACGAACCCACCAGAATGGTTACTGAATACTCATAGATTATTTTTTGTTCCAGATACGAAAGAATGGATTGACATTTCACTAGTAAGAAATTCGACAATAAAACATTCTATTTTTCCAACATCAGAAAATGAATATAATTACGCAAATACTTATAAATATCATACAACTTCTGGATATTGCGTATTATTAAATTTTCTACAGATAATAAAACATTTAAAAAAATTGAATATATATGCTTTGACCTTAAATTTGACGTCCCATTACAATCCAAATTATTCCGATTCTACAGGTGATAGAATGAGTTGTCATAATATGAAATATGAGCGAGAACATATGAAAGAAGTGATAGCTAGAATGGATAGAGAAGATAAATCAAAACTTCATTTTCATTGTGAAATCTGTAATTCCTATTTTAAATCACTAGAAGAATAAAATGATTGGTGGATTATATTAGATCATGCTTTTAATTAACCCTTTACCTGGGAAAACATTAAAAATCGGCCACCAGGTGGCGTCTTCTTTAAATTCTTCTTATAAGGGTTAATAAGATAAATCTCGCATCATGATTCATAGACGTAATTATAGTTTATAAAGCTTTGAATAGAATTATTTGCCTTCAAAAAGTTTTTTTAGAAGACCGAACTTGCGACTTTCGCTCTTCGCTCTTCTCTCTCTTCCAAAAAGAGACATCTTCTCTTTTTCCTCTTTCTCACAGAATTGAGCAGGGATTTCATTTCATTTTCATCCAAAAAGCGAAGAACGAAATCTTCGTAAAACTCTTTTAAACTCAATTTATAATTCTCTCGAAGCGAATTCACCGACCAGTTTGGCCAAACTCGTTTCGCAATTCTGAAAAACTGTTTCTCTTCTGCCAGTTTCCTCGCCATTAAGAGTAATAAATAGGAATTATGCGTTACACGAAGCTCATCACTTGAATACTTTTTGAGAAACGCTGCTTCTATCGCTTGTGTTGATGTCGTAACACATGAGTAGGAGTCACTGATTTGCAAAAGTGGTGGGAGCGACAACGTTTTCTCAACGATATGATACATGGTGTACATAGTGCACAGGGGATCAACGTCGTCTTCTCCAACTGGTTTCTTCTCAATTTTCTGAACAATCCAAGACTGGACATGTTTCATTGGATCCCAAATTTTCTCATCATGCTCGGCTTTGCACGTGAAATGCACACCGAATTTCATTTTTCGTTGAAAACTCTTTCCTCTGTACTCTTGCGCCAGCTCTCTCCGAAAATCTACATCGCTGAACCATTGCTGCGTCAAACGATAAAGTTTCTCCTCCCCGATCATGCACAAATGTTATTATTTTAATTTCTTTGAAAAGATTTCTGAATCACGAGCGCGAAAATGATTGGCGGATGTGCATGTCTGCGAAAATCATTTTTTTATACACATAACAGGTCTGTCACGAAC
>Ga0066180_10000169_pt1 | contig 12955 bp, 9 predicted proteins | sample LauGreSBDMM110SN_4_FD_59338 | JGI IMG/M metagenome (GOLD analysis project Ga0066180, IMG submission 59338) | Freshwater lake microbial communities from Lake Michigan, USA - Su13.BD.MM110.SN (version 2) (version 3) | ecosystem: Environmental > Aquatic > Freshwater > Lake | place: Lake Michigan... | reverse complement strand
AAGCGTAGCCAGAGTGGTCTCTGAGCCACTTATTGCATGGTGTCTTTTTCGGACGCTGTGTAAAGGAAAAAGAAAAGGCGTATGACCAGCATGGGAATTTCTCTTCTGACGCTGGCAGGGGTCGTGTGGATCTTGGCCCTGGTCCTTCTGACTCTGGACAAGACGTTCCCGTCCCTAAACAATTGCCAGGCGGCGAGCGTGGATCTTCTCGGGAGGTCCATGCAGATAACCCAGATCAACGACGACCCCGTCATCCGGATTGTCAACGGGTTCGTATCTCCAGAAGAGGCGCTGGAGATCATACAGACCTACAGCCCCCTGCTCGCTCGGTCCACAGTGGCCGGCAGCGACGACTCGACTCAAACTTCTCTGCACGAGTCCAGGACCTCTTGGACCGCATTTCTGCCAGCGGGCTCGAGAGGGGACGTGATAGATGTGGTCGAAGGCAGAGCGATCTTAGTCGCAGGAAAACCCAAGCAGTTTATGGAAACGCTACAGCTGGTGAGATACGAGGGAGCCTCTCAATTCTACAGACCCCACTACGACTACTTCCACAACAACCCCGAATCGCAGAGGACCACGACTATATTCGTTTACCTGAATGACACCCATGGAGAGGCTCCCACGAGCTTTACGAAATTGGGTCTGGAGGTTTTCCCCAAGTGCGGGAGAGCCTGTGTATGGGAAAACAGCTACATACACGGAAGGGAGATCAAGTGCGACAGCAGACTGGAGCACGCCGGGGTCCCGCCCAAGACAGTCACCAAGTACGGCCTCAACATCTGGTTCAGAACACTTCCCTTCAGATAAAGAGAGGGAGAGATAGAGCTAACGAGATCGTCAAAAAAGATTAGGCATGGCAAAGATGCGAAACGAATCGTAACCTTCATTTTGCGCTGCCTAATTAAAGAAATGGCCGGAGAAGTTTACTGCAAAGAACTTTCGGAAGAAGAGGAAGAAGAATGGCTCTGTCCGACCACGGAGGGAGTGCACGCTTTGGGATGCTTCTTTGTCCTTTTGCTCTTCGTAATGATTCTTGTGAGATGATCTGCTTTCGGGAGTTCATGTTCTCACTTTGATCCCAAAAAAAACCTCAGTGGACGAAAATCATCACTTGCAGGTGGGCGATCGATCTCTCATCTTCTTCTCTTCGCGTTCCTAGGTTCGACACTATCTCTACCACTGCTCCTTTTTTTACTTGAAAGCATTTCTTTGGTGGTTCCTGATGACGAAGGAGTTTGCTATATTTTTCGACATAAATTAGAATACAGTTCTTTCAACTTCACACGCGCATGAGTGTTGTGGTTGGTGTAGTCTCACGAAAAAAAAGGAACAAGTGCGGGAACTCCGTGTTCTCGATGGGGTTTCGTGGGTCGTTTTTTCCACAATTTTTTTTTACGACTATGTGGTCGGTTGCATCACTTGCGGATAAAGACGTGAGGTACTGGCAATTCAGGAGGTTCACGGTTCACCATTAAGTGGTACGCAAGACAGTATTGTATCCTTTGCCTTCGGCCCAGTGCGCTGTCGAGCGATCCGACGCGAAAGCCTTGCTTATGTGAAACTTTCATGGAGACTGTGGCCTCGACGAGTCCGTGATACTTGCCCTTGAGAAAAAGAATGCATTCGTAGATGGGATCCTTGGTCTTGCATAAGCCCAGGAACATCAGGGAGTACCTGGGAACAAACTTTTGTTCACATATCATTCTGCGACCTGGGGCCAGCCATACGAACTGATGTCATGATATTTGTTCGGTGGACCTGATTGAGAGTGGCCAGAGTCATGGCCTTGGCCTGAACCTGCTCGAGAAGCCCTTCCAGGAGCCTCTTGTCTCCTTTTTTCATCTGGAAACACCCCTCTGCCAAAGCTCTCATACACACAGCCAGTTTCAAGGAAGCGAAGGCGACGACAAAGATGTCTGCCTGGACGGACCTCAGGAAGTGTTTGACTCTGTCCCGAAGAATTCCGGCGTTGCGACATTTTTTCACGTAGGGGGGTTGAAGGACAATATCCAGCTTCTGGAACGTCATCGCGATCTCCTCGACCAGGATAGCGGCCAACTCCCCCACCTCCAAAGGCAGGTTGTGATCCTTGCATATTTTCTTCGCAGCCTCGCTTCCTGCTGTCACAGAAGACTCCGTGTGCAGCTCGTCGGGTTTCACCACAGTAAGAATGTAGTGTAAGACCGTCAGGATGCAGCGCAGAGCAGTCGGGTCCGAGACGTAGTCTGCGAGGACCAGGGGGGTTCCTGCTATGTCCTGAACAAGCTTCGTGAGAGTGACCAAAACTGCCTGGCATATGGGTGCTCCGATCTGGCTACACTTGTTGCGGGTTTTGGCCAGCTGTTCTTCAATCTTCACTCCGCTCTTCAACATTCTCCTGGCCGCGCACAGGACGCCTGACGTCAGGGTCTTGTCCTGAATGGGCATTTTCTTTTCTTATTCAAACGAAAAAAGCTGTGAGAGGCTTACACGACGTGGCTGTAGTTCTGCGGAGATAGGTCGTTGCCTTCATTTGTGTATATTTGTGTGTCACAGTGTGCTCAAGCATCGTTGTTTCTTTATACAAAGTGAACGATGCCGTCATTGTGTACGGCTTTGTCGAAGTCCTCCATGGATTTGCTCTTGCACGAGAGTGGAATGAGCAGCAAGGCCTATCCTTTTTCACCGACATGGCATTTTGTTGCCACGGGTGCAACCCCATATATGGGCTAAGACGGCGTCTGAAAAAAACAAAGACTGATGCATTTTAAAAATATTTTTAAAGATGAGGTCTGACTTCATTCCAGTCGCCACTAGAAATGCATTGGCTTAATGTATTTTGAGAGAGGACCATCCAAAGCGTCTGGGTAAGTCTCGCACCTTGCCATCTCTAGAAGCTCTGAGCAAAATAATGTTTGTTTGCAGAACATGATGTCAGTGGTCATCAATACAAGGGATTGATGGAGTTTCATACAAGACAATATATCACAGATTCAAGTTTTGGTCAAATTTTCCAAGTAGGAACTCAAAGCGTAGCCAGAGTGGTCCCCGAGCCACTTATTGCACGGTGTCTTTTTCAGACGCCGTGTAAGAGCTTCCCTGTCCGAAGAAGGGCAAGTGGTCGTCTCGGATGAAGACCGTCGGAAGGTGGACAAGGTCTACGAGCTGTATAAAAAACATTGCCTGTAGGAGGAGGAAAGGTGCCTTCCACAAGCTCCCCAAATTCATGTATCGCTTTCTGGAGATTACAAGAACGAGTGGGTGGTGTACGAAATACAGTGAATGATGATACTACTACTACTGAAGAAACGCAGCCAAACCAATGACAGCGCAGGCGAGGCGTCGTCCGCTGTTGCCTGTCTTGAGAGACTCTTCCCTACGAGCGCCAGTACCTGTTCCGAGATCGTCCTCTCCGGAGTGGAGCACGATGCTGCGGCCTACGACATCTTCCAGGCGAAGACCTCTGATCGAAAAATCGCTTTTAACCATGCCGCTGGAATCCGCACGCAGGTTACCAAAGTCTCCCGGGTGCCTTTCCGAGCTGCGAGGGGGGCCGCCGTGCGTACTTCCACGAGGGTTGTAGTGGGGCCCGGTCGCGGCACATGCAGTTCCAGAGATGTCCCCGAACTGGTGAATGTGCATGCCGTGCTTTCCCGGAGGCACCCCTTCGAGCTGCACTGTGATCCGAATCAGCCCCTTTGGCTGCTGAGAGAAGCACACAACTCCCTTCACCTCGTTCATGTTCATCACGGCAATGGCTCTGCTAGGAATCGTCTGCTTCTGCCCCATATGATCTTTGATGTAGAGACAATCATATTTTTGTGCAACCTTTCTGTAGATGTGTAGCTTCTTGGTTGGTTGGACGGACAATTGGTCTTGTATGGATGGATCCGTTGATCAGGCATATCTGTCCTTTTTGGCCAGGTCGGCGAAGGTCTCGTATTTTTTGGAAGACAGAGTGACGCCTTCTTCGTATTTCCTCTTCCCACCAGACTCGTGTGAAGAATTTCCCACGAGAGGAGTGAAGCGCCCTTGATAGGACTCTGCCAGGGGCTTCATCCTCTTGAGCATGTCCAGCTCCGTGATGCTGGCGCAGGACCTGGGGACCAGGGTGGGCTGTGCGAAGAGGTGCATTTCCCAGGGGGCTCGCTCCTTATGCTCCTTGTCTCCCTGGAAAACCTCTTCCGGGAGATACACCAGATTGGACCCCTTGCACCCAGGGTTGGAGCTCACCTGTCCCCTTCCTTGAAGAAAGGATTCTTGGTTCACCTGCTTGGCTGCGAAACGATTGGTGTCATTGCTGGCGTTGAGGAAGGCGCTTCCCCGCTTGAGGGTGCTGGCGTAGCTGGGCAGCCACATATTGTAGTCGAAATGATGCTCGTTGTCTGCGCTGTGGGTCTCTATAGCGCAGGAGTCAGAGCGCAACACATCTTGATAGGAACTCTCGAGGGCTCCCTTGCAGAACGAACCTTCTGGTCCGCAAGCAAGGCTCTGGGCGTTGGCACCAAAGGCTGAACTGTGCATGCTTTGTAAAGAACTAACTTTTTTTGAGAACACGAGGGGATCAATGGCCTCCTTCAACTTTCACAAGAGAGACAAAGGAATTTCCAAAGCGGTTGTTTGATCCTACATGAACATTCGGATCAAGCAGGAACCTTAAAAAAACAAGAAATGTATAAATGGGAGACAGTCAAGAACAAATGAAAGCGCTGAGAAAGCTCCGATCTTGCGCGTCCCCCCTTGCCAACCTTTTAGGTCTCGGAGCAAACGCACTCGCTGAAAGGTGTGAGGAAAATGTGTTGACATGGAAAAATCTACTGATAAATATCGGAGATTTAAATCAATTTTATAAAGATCACAAGAGGGTTCCGGCACCTTCCTACCCGATAGACAAGATAAAAACATACATACACAAGTACCTTTCCGAAAACAGAGATAATCGGTACAAAGAAATACTGGATCTTGTCCATGAGGCTCATGCGGAGCTCGGAGGGGTCCCTCACCCGGCAGCTCATGCGGCAAACCCTCACCTCCACCACCACCCCATCGTTGCAGGTCTTGCGGGAGGACACCTCGACCCCAATGCCAGTGTGCTGCAGGAGGCCAGAATCAAAATGAGAGATACATTGGAGAGACTTTATCCCGAAGAATGGCTCGTGAATGACAGGTTGGGCAAATGGGATCCCCACGACTGGAGCCTCGAAGACATCCGTGACGTGGAAGAAGCACTCCGACTTCGCGATCACATGGAACACGAAGAAGCTCAAGAATACGGCTACCAAGCTTGGCCTTCCCTCCGCGGATCAGATCTCCTGGTGTATCCGAAATGCTCAAATTACAAAAAGAAAGAGCACTGTATGTGGCCGTGTGCTTGGAAAGCGGGAGACAAAGACAGAAACAAGCAGTGCCGCCCTTCCAGAAAGGCCTGAAGGAGGAAAACCTTCCATCGAGGATATATTATCTTGCTTATTCATAAAAATGAAGAGCCTACTTGGAATTCTCCTGGGAGAAGATCCAAGGGAAAAGTATAATCCGTCCAAGTTTCATCTGGAAACCGGCACATCCTTTGCCCCCCCCCAGCCGATACCGCATGTTGTCCGAAACGCCCTTCCGAGCCAAGACCACCAGACGAGGTTGGATAACTATCCGCCGCCCCTGCCCCACATCATCCCAGGAGCTGATGCGCTCCCTTCTCCAGTCCGACAGCCGCCATCCGAGGTGCCGGCGGCGCCGCCTCCCCAGCAGCGCCTCTACGGAAACAACCGAGGGGGCGGGGACATGGACAACAACCCGAGCGCCCAAGGAGAGCCCACGCCCCTAGGATGCTGGCTCGTCAGCCAGCCGGGCACCATGTGGCCCGGGAGGCAAGACCTCAAGGTGGATACCATACCACTCACCTCTCGGGTGCAGATCAGCGCCTGCAATGCCCCCATTGGATGCAAGGGGACGGTGGCCCTTTATGAGCCGGAGTCTTTCATGAACCCCATGGAGACCACACATCCGGTCATTGCCACGGGAAGCCTCATCAACACCTATACCGGAGAGGTTTCGGACCTGTTCGAGGACGCCATGCCACCCCCGGATAACGGCAGAGATCCCGGAGACTCCGAGAGAGAGAGGAAGCAGGCCCAGAGGAGGCTCATGGCAGCAGAGGGGAACGTCACGACCAATCACCGCAAGCGAGAGCAGCAGGACCCCATCCAACCCGGAGACGCCGGCATCGCCACCCAGCTGACCACGCACCAGATCAGCGCCGACGTGTCCACCGAGTGGAACGAGAGAGCCTGCAGAGACCTCTACTTCAACAGAAACGAACTGGCCCCCACCGAGCTCGAACAGACAAGGAACCCATTCGGCTTCGAGGGCTACAACAACCGCATCAGGATCAACCCCTACCTGCTCCCCACTCAGGGCCTGGACCAGAAGGACTGGGTGTCAAACGCCACAATCCTCCCGGGAGGAGATCAAAGACCTAAGCACAAGACCAAGCTCCGCAAAGATCGCCCCAGGACAGATTATATGGGACAGGTCACGGGGATCCAGCAGAGTGAAGACAGCAAGGCAGGTGTCCGAAAATCGCATGCGATGAGAGACGAGGAGGGGCTGGTGGACGCATCCAGGTGCGCCAGTGCGCAAGTTCTATACGGAGACGCCGCCGCGGTGAGCTCCGGACAGGTGCACCTTTCCAGGGATAGAAGCGAGAAGGCTCCGAGGACAGGAGTCCTGTCGTCGTTCCTGCAGGGGGCCAGCACGGTCACCGCCTCGAGCGTCCTGACGTCCCTCAGCGGACTCAGGGAGCAGCAAGACTCTTCCAGGAGAGGCATAGAAGGGGCCCAGGGCATCGCCGGGGCAGGGACGGCCCAACAAGCGTCTTCTAAGAAACGTGAAACGGAAGCGCTGGGGCATCACGGATTTGAGGGGTCGGAACCCGCCGTTTCGGCCCGCGTCTCTCAGCAGAGGCAATCTGAAGGAGACGACGTCCTGCTTCAAGATCGTCAGAGGGGCTTCGAGAGCTTTGAGCAGGGGGCGCTACCAGGAGTTTCTTCTCAGCAGAGGCAATCTCGAGGAGACGACATCCTGCTTCAAGAACGCCAGAGGGCCTTGGATAGCTTCGAGCAGGGGGCGCTACCAGGAGTGTCTCAGCAGAGACGCAGTCTGAGAGAAGACAGCGTCCTGTCAGTAGGTCCCAGAGGGATGGGAGACGCCTCGCATGCTGTAGGTGCGGGTATGGGCGGGGCCCAAACGCAAAATGTGGGCTCGAATGACGCGCTGACTGTAGATCCCTTCAGCATCTTCACGACCCTGTCGAGCTTCGACGCAGGAGGCCTTGGGATGGCTCAGCATCAGGCTCTGGGGCATGCAGACAGCACGGACTTCGGGCAAGCCCCCCGAATGGCCTCGGCCGCTTTCAGCGGAGCTCGGCCTGATGCCTCTGCATCGGACGGGAACGCGAGGGTCGAGATGGAAGCTCTGCGGCAGGCGGGGGATTTCGGAGCTCAGATCGGGTCTCTCGCAAACACGTCCACCGTGGCTTCCAGGAGACAGAATCTGTACGGGGAGGCGGACCTCCAGGGCTTGGCAGGGCCGCTCGCGGCCGGCATGGCTGCTGCTCAGGCCACAGAGGGTCTCTCCAGAAAGCTGGCTCTCGACGACAGGGGCAATATCATTGTCATGCAAGGAGCTCACACTGCTCAGGGGGCGCACGGTGCCATGGGAGAGATGCGCGTGAGACCCGAAAGGTCCCAGGAAGCTCAGGAACTCTCGAAGAACCCTCACCTGAACGGAGGTTTCGTGGAGAGGAACTCCGCAGTGGTCGCCAGCAACTCCAGGGGGCAAGTTCTGTCCAAGAGGGTCGACAACTTCAAGGTGGGCCCGGAGGTGGACTTTCAGAAAAAAGCCAGACCGGCCTCCAGAGAATGGAGGAAAGAACTGCTCACTCAGCCTCTGCAGCGAAGAAGCTCTGCCCAGGGAGGCGAACGGTCCGCAGACATAGTAGGGCGCGAGCCCCGCAGGGCCAGGCCCTCGAAATCTCCCTTCAGGGGCCACCCTCTGCGAGAAAAAAGCGGGCTCGCCTCTTTTTTGCATGAGCCTGCGGAGTCTCGTTTCGAGGACGATTCCGAGTTTTGATTCGACTCTTCTTCTCTGTCACAGTTCTCCTTCGACCATGGGCTCTTCGCTCGTCTTTTGGGCCTCCGACTTTGAAAACACGTGAGTCTGGGGCCTCATGTGAGGGGACCCTCGGCCGTTGTGGTGCTGACTCTTGTTGCAGCTCGGGGAGGTCCACTCGGATTTTCTGTAGAGGGCCCGGACCGCGTCCTCGGAGGGAGCTCCCAGGCTCAGGACTTCCGCCTGGCTCGGTTGGTGGGAAATGCGCACCACCTTGGGAGAGAGATTCAAGACCACCACTTCCAAGACAATGCTTCCCTCGACTTCAAAAGGCATCAACATCAACGAATGTTTGTACAAGAAGTCTGCTGCCACCTTCTGACAGTTGTGCGTGGTCATGCCGGACACTCTCAAAATGTATCTGAAATGCGGTGCCAGGTCCAGGGCGATCACTCCGTCATGACCTCTTTTGCAGACGGAACTCAAAAAGACTCTGTCGTCTGTTGTTGTTTTTATTTCCTCTTCTGCGGAGAGATTCCACGAAAAGGGATCCTCCATTTACACAAAGAAGACTCAGATGGCTCCGAGAACTCCAACGCGTCTTTGTTCGGCTCGCACGGTGTTGTGTCCAGAAATGGAAGATCAACCTGACTATGATCCTGTACTCAAGTGAAGGCTCGAGCAGGCACCGACATGCTTTTTCTGAGATTCGAGCCTCATGGAGTGCGGAAAAGCCACAGCTTTAGGTCCTTGGTTGAAGAATCAAATGGTGAAGCCTTCTCCGGCACCTCTGCCTCTCATAAAAGAGGTGGACGGGGTATATTCGGTCTGCGACGAGGGGAGACGTTTTTTGGAATGCCTGCATGAACATCTTCCCCTGGCGGTCGTGGTCGTGGCCGGGAGATACAGGAGCGGGAAATCTTTCCTCATGAACAGAGGGGTGCTGAACGTACCCATGAAAAAGGGGTTTGCCACGGGGAACAGCACCAACGCCTGCACCAGAGGGGTCTGGATCTACCCCCTCCCCATGCCGACGCACGACAACAGGTGTTTCGTGGTTCTGGATACCGAGGGGACCGCCTCGCTGGAAGCCAAGGCGGCGCAGGATGCCAGGCTCATCGGCATAGCCCTGTCTCTCGCCTCGATCTTTATATTCAACTCCAGCGGTTCGCTCGACGAGACCTCGCTGAGCGATCTCGCCACGCTGACCAGCGTCGCGCAAGGGATTTCTCAGGACTCGGACATGTGGCAGCCCCCCGAGCTCGTGTGGGTCCTGAGAGACTTCTCTCTCAAGCTCCAGGGAGATGACGGGGTCGACATCAGCGCAGCAGAGTACTTGGAGAGAGCGCTTTGCGAGGAGAGGTATGGAAAAGGTGAGGTCAGGAAGACCCTCAAGAGCTTCTTTTTGCAGAGGACCCTCTTTCCGATGGTGAGGCCGAGCAACGAGGAGACCGATCTCCAGAATCTGAGCAACGTGAAGACCGCGGATCTGAGGCCAGAGTTTCAGAAGCAGCTGGAAAACTTCAGGAATCTGATCAAAAACATCGCCGTGAATCCCAAAAGGATAGGGGGTATATCTCTGAACGGCCAAGCATTGGTCAAGCTGGCCGTGGCGTCCGTGGCTTCGGTAAACGAAGGGAATGCTCCGTCAATCCAAACCACCTTCGACTTTCTTCAGGAGAAGAGGTCCAGAGAGTACGAAGAGGAGGCCCTGGCGGACCTAGTGACACAAGCGAGGTCGATCAAGGATCGCTTGCCGTGCTCAGACCTCTTGGAGCTGCAAATTCTGCCCCAGCCCTCCTTCATGTGCCACCTCGACGATCCCAGGAGGAAAGCTTGCGAAGCCCGCTTAATACTGCGCAGAGATCAACTGTCGGGAGAGCTCGCCTTGGCGAACACGGACGCCAGAGAAAAACTGGGAGCCAAGGTTCTGGCAGAGGCAGAGAAGGGATCCCGAAACGCAGGAGACTTCGCTGGAAAGCTCGAGAGCCTGGAGGCGAATATGGGGGCAGAGCACGCCATTCGCCTGGCCCCGAGGCTCTATGAGATTTACGTCAGATCTCTCAACCAAACGTCCAAGGAGTCTGAAGAGAAACGGGCCGAATCCAGGAGGCAGGCCTCGGAGCTCGAGGTCATGCTGCAAGAATCTCAACAAAAACAAGTCAGCTTGAGGGAAGAGGTGGACCAGGCGCTCCTGCAGGTTTCCAGCGGGGGGGTGTCGACGACCTCGCACGAGGAATACGCCCAGAAGATGTTGGAGATGCGAGAGGAGGTCCAGCACGAGATGCAATCCCTTGCGACGAGCCGTGATTCAATCCACCAGGAGCTCCGCTCGTACATGTTGCAGGCTGAGAGCCAGAGGGCCTCCGAAGAGGCCCTGGAGCAGAGAAGCATGCAGGAGGCCTCGTCGCTGGGGAAACTGCTGGAAAGAGCCGAGGCACAGCGAGACGGCGCGTTGGCCGAGATCAAGGAAAGCTCCGCTTTCTTGAAAACCTCCCAAAGAAGAGACCTTGACGAAATCAAAGCAGACTTCCAGGCCATTGTCGCTCACTGCGAGTCCAGGGCGTTGGCTGCCCAGGAGGCGTGCTCAGCGGCCGAGCAGAGGAGCGAACATGCCGAGGAGCTCTTCAGAGGAGGGCGGCTGGAGGTCGAGGTCGAGATGAGAAAGCTGGAGGAGCAGAAGGAAGCGTCGAGACGAGAAAACGAAGAGATCAGGAGGAAGCAGAGCCAGGACCTCATGGAAAAAAAGCAGGTCATGGTGGAAGCCTACAGCAACATAGCGCAGGACGCCCAGAGGGCACGAGAATCCTCCATGTGCTCCGATAGAAAGCTGATGATGCTGGAGGTCGAAAAGGACAGCCTCAAGCGGAGAATTGAATCCCTGGAGCTGGACGGTCTGGAGCTGGCCAAGACCAGGAGGCTCTTGGACGACGTGCGCTTCAAACACACAGCGGCAGAGGCTTACGTGGAGTCCTCTCTGAAACTGCAGGAAATGCAGAAAATTCAGATCCAGAAGCTGGAGACGGAGGTCCGAGATGTGAGGTCGGCCGCCCAGCAGAGGGACCTCGACCTGACCAGAAAAACCGCCGTTCTGGAGCTGCAGCTCCAAGCCAGGGGGATCTCTCCGCTCTACAACCAGTAACAAAAAAAATACCCCAAACCTCGAGTGAAGATTTCTTGCGTGTAACAAACCTTGTCGGAGGTAAACCGCCAAAAAAAAAAACAAGTCCCGATGCTCGCGACGGGAGGGTGTGAAGGTAAAAAACTCTTGACTCAGATGAACGATGCTTTCATTTCGGTTGCCAGCGTGGAAGTATTTCTTTCTTCTGGCACTCTGTCTATCCGGGATGACGATTGGCTATTTGGAAACGGTGTCGTACAAAAAATGCCTCAGTAAAACTCAGCGAATCTTGAAAACTTGCTGCCTCATTTGTCTGGGCTTGCTCCTGTCAATCTCCTTGATTTCCACTCAGTTCTTCCAGTCTCCGGAAAGCCTGGATGTCCAAGGGTTGGAGTCTCTAGGAGACTAGGAGAGTTCGCCTTGATCGGCCCAGGTAGCCGAGAACTGATCCACGACATCAAAACTATAGACGATGTATTCATTTACGAAAAGTCGCGGAGCGCGTCCGTTGGGTCCGGAAAGGAAGAGCTCCTTTCTTTTTTGGCCCAACTTTGGCAAGATTTAATATACTGGTTTCCGAGAATAGTATTCTTATCAGTGTTTTCGTCGACTAGCCTGAGGTCATATGTTCCGCCTACATGGTCCTGGTTGAACCATATCATCTGAGACACAACTCCGCTTCCATCGCCTTCCAAGTAGCTGAACATTCCAGCCATCATACTGGCCATATCTTTAGGATCGCATGTCGCTACTGGGTTGTCCAAGGGTATCAGAGAACCGACCTCGTTCACGATGGTTCCATCCAAATTATATTTAATATTCAGTTTACGACTCGTTTCCACATTTTTTATAAACCCTTGGAGCAATTGCTCTTCAGTATGACCGTCTCTCGGACATCCATCAGTGTAGAAGTGAAATCCTGAATGAGTGGGGCATCCTTGTTCCAGACGCTCCTTCCCCTTGAGGGATGTTGTTTTAGGTTCGGCGCATCCTGCTTGCTTCATCAAGTCGTCGATGAATTTCAAATCCGAGGCCACAAGGGGGGTGCTGGCGTAAGAATAACCTTTGTCTTTCGCGCCTTTGTAGAAATTCTTGAAATCTGAAATCACAGCATTTTTGCAGTCATCGCTGCACGATTCAGAGGTGTTGTCCCAATGCAGAGGATGTTCATTTTGGGTCGCAGGATTAGGCCCGCCTGGGGGAAATGCCCACTTTCCAAAACATTCAAACGGAAAAGGGCTTTTTTCCGTTTGATTGTTCTTGCACGCGCTCTGGGTGAGAGGCCACATCCCACAGCCCGTCACGTCATACTTGTACGGTTCATCACCGCCGTTGCCTGGCCACTCCGCGCTGTTTTTGAGCGGCTGAGCACAATTAACCAGACATGGCGTGGTTCGGTTGTTGTAAGACCAGCATTTTTTGCAGTCGTCTCCCGTTCCTGCTTTGCAAAATTGGCACATCCCTGGTTGGTCTGGTTCGTTGCTGGCCAGAAGAAGAGGCGCCATCCTTGCGCTGTTGAGGAGATCTGTATCATATTTGGGTAGGCTCTCATCAAATGGGGAGATAGATGCGCACTGTGAGTTTGGAAAAAACATGAAGTCTTTCGTTACACCATCATTAACCGTAGGTTCAGGAGACCAATTCCACGTAGGCACAACCTCATCAGAATTCGTCTTCTTCAACTCATTTATCATAGTTTTCCATGCATTATTTTTCGAATCCACATGGCCTAACAAACCACATCCC
>Ga0066180_10000167_pt1 | contig 13056 bp, 17 predicted proteins | sample LauGreSBDMM110SN_4_FD_59338 | JGI IMG/M metagenome (GOLD analysis project Ga0066180, IMG submission 59338) | Freshwater lake microbial communities from Lake Michigan, USA - Su13.BD.MM110.SN (version 2) (version 3) | ecosystem: Environmental > Aquatic > Freshwater > Lake | place: Lake Michigan... | reverse complement strand
GCGCGAAACGGATTCCTCCTCGTCTGATTTATTTTTTTCGGCTAATATAGCTGCTGATTTTTTTTCATCGTAAGGAATATTAGCAACTTCGTCTGCTTGTCGGTATTTTTTATATTCATCAATGGTGTATTTAGGTTTATTGCGATACTCGTCCATTGACACTGGGGCTAATGTATGAGCTTCTTTTAAATCTGAATATTGTAGGGGTGAAAATACATCAAAAGAACTACCTGAATATTCTTTGACCTCTGTTTTTATTGTTACTGCTCTTTCTTCGAAGAACTGATTCATTTCCTCTAGTTTTACCTTTTCAGAAATAATGCCCTCATCTGACTTTAACCATTCATCGTAACCTTCCGTTTCCTCTCTACGTTTTTCAAACTCTTCGTTAAACCATTCTGTAAAATTTTCCATTTTATCTAAATTTAGTTTAACCGTTTCTTCACCCTTGTATGCCACATATTCGGTTGATTGTTCTGGTTTTATTTTATTTTTAAATTCATACATGGAATGTAAAATTTTATATGCCTTTGTATAAAAGTAAAAATATTCCGAAGGAAGATGAGATTTGTCTGGATGAATCATCAAAACCATTTTTTTGGCTCGTTTCATTTCCATTTCATCAAAGTTGCTTATTTTAAAAAGATTCAAAATATCATCCATTGAATAATTGTCAATGTCTAAATCGTTCATATAAATTATTTTGGATTTTAATTATTAACTTATACAGTAATTAGTCCGACCTTCTAAAAAATTGAATTATTTTTTTTGAAAATAAAATAAGTACAGATAAAATAACAGGAAATGAATTTCGTAGGACAACCAATCATTACACAGGGAGAATTGTTCGCTTTGGAAGCGGAAGGCAGCGAATTCTTCGCGGAGTCATGGTGCAAAGTAATTAATGGTGCGCATTTGATGAAGACCCGCTTCTTCGTAAAGAAGCAAACAATCGACCATTATATCGAATATCCAAGTCACCGGACGAAAAATAGATACAGAGAACAATATGGCCCATATTCGGTAGATATGTTTGCAAAAAAACTGAAAGAGCTCTACAACAGTTTTTATAACTCGGAAGTAATGAAAGATAAACAACGCATGTTTGTCAGGAAGATGTGGTTACTCAAAAAAATATTCGAGACTTGTGAAGATTCTATAGAGGTAATATTGGTGCGGATATCAAAGATGATTCCTGGTATCTATGGAAAAGCAGTGAATGCCATGGAAGAAGCAAGAGTAAATCTGGAAACCTGTGATGCGCGCGCGGCCAAGTATGCAGAGATTTCTTTAGTGGTTATTCGAAGACTTCGCCAAAAAATGATTGAAATAATGGTAGAACGTCCTCAAATTCTCAAGCTTTTGACGCCAACACTGTTAGAACAATTTGTTCAAGACGCGTCTCCTTATATGGTCGCCAACATCAGGTGTCTTCCTTGGATAGAGCCGGAGGTAGCATTGATGACAGCACCAAAATACAACTTGTATTGGACATTATCATGGCAACCCTTTTTATTGAAATACTTTAAACTCAGTTCGGAAATTTGTTACGAGATTGCCGAATATATGCCGACGAAGCTTCGTGGAGAAACGTTTTTGGATTACTTTCGCAGAAAATATGACGCAAAGAAAGAATGCTTCCATGGAGCAAACGCATTTGAAATTGAGAAAGCGATGGTATTCAAGAATGGTTGTTATTGGAATAACATCACCATTGTATTGTGAGTGAATTTTGCGTTGAATTTTTGAGTTTTTATTGAATTTTATTGTATTGAATTTGTAAGATAAACATAAGTGATTAAAAACAAGTTGTTTTGAACTTGTTTTTTTATTTACTATCATACTTTTTGGGATATTAATTTGGAATATACGCAAACTCTTGTGTTCCAGTTGGTGTCATGATTCCTAATTTTGATACAGCAAATTCTACACTATTTACAGTAGAGGCTGAATTACTACCAATGGAGAAAAACAATATCAACTCAGTTGGTTCAAAAGGTCCAACGTTTGAACCCGCAACTGGTGATAAATCCATCAGATTCAAAGTTTGACCATAATAGGCTGGTGTTGGACAATCTCCCGAAATATTTGAAAACATACAGTACCTTGTATTTGCAACTGGAGTGACTGCTTGGTCAAAAATATAGGTGCGTTTGGAGTGATAAAATGTTGGGTCACCCGCTTGAGGTTGAGTGTAAACGGTGAGAAAAGGCGTATTGTCATTCAAGGTTGTAAGTCCGTTAAACATATACATATACAATCCCAAAAGGTCGGCGACTGTCATACCAGTATAAGGTCCAGCATACCAGTTTATTTTATACCCCGCTACAGTATTCTTAAAATACCATGATGGAGTATAGGCATGACTATTTATAAAAGCGGTAGTTGGCGCAGTCGGAGGTCGCCCGTCAGCATAAATAGCCGGACTGATATTTTGCAATATTGTGTTTGTCTGTTTGATTTTTAGTTCTTGTAATGGAGAAACACCGTTAAAGGTCAAATCTGTTTTTGATAATACAGATGTATTTGTACCATCATTCATTGTTAGTGTTCCATGGGTGGCGTCTAATTTTACAGTTTGTATCGTTTCGTCAATATTGGTACATAAAATATTACCATCTAATATGTATATTATGGTGCTATCACTTTCTTGAAAAAAATATGGATTTGTATCATCAAAATCGAGTCTCATTTTAGAGCTAACAATAGTTCCGTTAATATTGATATCATTACTAGAAACTTCAACCGTCTGAATTGCTGGAAATGATGACCACAACGATGCATTTGCCGGATTTCCTGGAGGACCAGTACTACCAGTACTACCAGTTGCTCCAGTAGGACCCGTAATGCCAATTGGAATGCCATTAAAAGATAATTCTGTTGAACTTAATACAGCGCTATTGCTCCCGTCTGTTAATGTAATTTTTTTGCATGAAATACCATCCTTCTGAACAGATAACATTTTTATGGGTGAATTACTTTCTGAACCATTCCAAAGGCTAATTTCACCATCATTAAGTCCAGAAAAATTTGCGATTTGCAAACCATTTTCATCATCATTAAAATAATAATGTCCAGTAGAATGCGTTGGATTGGTTGGCAATCTTGCTAAAGGAGGTCCTGATACATGGTGTGCTATAGTACCCAGAAAACGTGTTCCATTTGAATCGCCATATTGAATATTATTGGCCATATAATATAAAAATATTTAAATTGCCGAACCGTTGACATGTAAAATATATTCCACCTCAGGTGTTATCTCACTAAATACAAAAACAAATAGGTTTGGTTCAACTTTGTTTTCCAGTAAATCGTACATTGTTTTTGTTTGTGTATCAAATAATGAAAAAGAAAGAAATGATTCTTTAAAATTACTCTTAAATAATACAGAAAATTGAATAGGCACTTCTTTAAAAATCAGGGTGGAAGGAGATTTTAAAAATATATAACTCGGACCAATCTTTAGGGATTGTAGTGGAGTAGATTCTATATTTGTTTCACCTGATTTACATTCTAATATAATTTTTTCATAGGAAACTTCTTGAGGGCCAGGTGGTCCTCTCGGTCCCGTTGGACCAGGAATTAATCTGTTTTTAGAACAAATACCTTTGTGACCTTGAGTAAAAAACAAAGACATATATTAATAAAATATTTTTTATTAATATGAGTTGGATTGAATATACTTCTCCTATAAATTATCCTATAGGGCAAATTAATTGTAAATGGGAATGTAATAAAAACAAAAGGATAATTCAAAATGATAATTTGCATTCTGCATGGAAACATCGCTCGTATTTACAAAATAACGGAGAGTTAATTATCAATCAAAATACTAAAAATTCCATGACAGATTTACCTCAAATTTTTAATGTGAATACAAAAAAATATTCTTACAATACAACTTTTCAAAGCGATTTAAAACAAGATTTTCTTCAAAAATCTCAGCTAATTATTTGTCCATCTATCCCGACTAATCTCTAACATACTTGCCGACACTTACAAATTTATCTATTATAAAAATAATAAAACATCCCAATAAAGAATAAATAAGTAAATCTTCAATAACATTATTTGTTTTTTCATCTTGTTGATTCTCTAACAATCCAATAATGTAATTCAACTTTTCCAATAAAATATCTCGTTCTTTAGGAACTTCTTTAATCCCAGGAATAAAATTAACCTCATAATCTTTCGCATAAGGAATCAAAATTTTGTTCACCGGTTTCGGTTGATTCTTGATTTCTTCTATTGAAACTTCTTCAAAATCTGCAAGAGTATCTTCGTCTATTGATTGAAGTGCTGTATTTACCTTTTCCGATACATTTGTTTTTGCATGTACAATTTTTGTTTCGGCTGGTTCATTCGAATCATATGGCGAAGCATACATTGCTAAAGACATTCTCTAATTAAAATTAAGATAATTATTTCCAGGTGTAAAATTTATTTATTCTCAAATATTAATGGATTCATTTATTTTAACATTTCTTATATTAGTATTATTATTCTTTTTATTCTCAGACCAAGTATTTTTTGATGCATTATATAATAGTAAAATTGGAAGACTCGTCATCATTATTTTATTGATTACAATATCGATTATCAATATTTGGTTATCATTTATTTTTCTGATAATCATAATGTACTACTCTCAGCTTAACAAAACACCAGCGCCTCCCGAAACCAAAGAAAATTTTGATAAATTAGACAGAGTTAATGTTTCTGATGTACTGAATAACAATTTTTTATATAAAAATTACAAAACAGATTCTGTATATAAAAAATCAAAAAAGGAAGGAATGACAAATATATTAGCAGAAAATGAAAAGTTACGTCCAAAATCATCAAAACTATCTTCCATCACTTCTAGCAAACCATCAAAAAATATTGTTCCTTATTCAAAAAATATGCACTTTAATTTTATAACAAAATAGTATGATAAAAATATTAAGGACAATTACCAGTCAAATAAACCAGAGTAAAATTTTCGCGGGTATATTAATTATTATATTAAATATTGGTAGTAGAATTGTACCAATTAATTTAAACAAATCAACTGAAAATTTTTTAAAAACAGTCGTCCCACGCGACGTAATAGTATTTGCCATTGCGTGGATGGGGACAAGAGATATAATCACAGCTCTTTTTCTTACAGCCTGCTTTATTATCTTTTTTGATTATTTATTGAATTTTGATAGTAAAATGTGTTGCTTACCAACGAAATACAAACCCATTATTGATATAGACCCGGATATTACAGACGACGAATTAAACAAAGCAATTAATTTATTAGAACGCTCTAAAAAAAAGAGTAACATTGAAAATCAACATGAAACATATACACGGTTCTTTAGTTGAGATTAATTACATTTTTATCAGATTTGCGCCGCTTGCTTTTTTTAGGCAAGTGGTCGCCATCCAAATCTTTCAAATCACTTAAACTGATAGTGCTATTGGATTGTTGTATATCGATTGTTTTTGTCTTTAGTCCAGATAACAAATCATTTATATCAGGTCCTCTCATATCAGGTCTAAAATCATCTAATGCCGCATTAAAAGCATTCTTGGTATTTATTGGTGCGGACATTTTACTCGTATTATTTCCCGAACGATTCATTGGAGGTGGTATCGAATTTGGTCCTTGGGTTGCGAGAGGTGGTGGCGGACCACCCACATCATATGTGGAAGAGCTAGTCGGATTCATAACGCCATTCATAAACCCAGAAAATCCTGGATTATTACCCATGGAATTTACGGCGGCTGTTTGGAATGATTTCATCAAATCCGGGTTTTGTCTCAATATATCATCCATTCCTGGCATGGCTGTCTTAAACATACTGTTTGTCATATGAATCATTATTCCACTGCCGGCCAATTGAAATAAAAGTTTTACTTCTGGTGCAATTTTGGCCCTTGACTTGTACTTTTCATGCAGTTCCGAAAATATTTCATCATAATCATTGATGTTTTCATTAATCTGTTCTCCCCAACCTTCCAATTTAACATCAAACGGGTCAAATTTATTATTCAAAAATTCAATACCATTTATAAAAGCCATGAGCATATTTCCCTGAAATTTTATTGAATTTTGCTTGTTTTTTTCTTCCATGATAAGTTCATATTCTCCCTGCATTTCTAATAAGGATGATTCCATCGTGTATTTTTTAGACAAATTGACTCCTTTTGCCTCGAGAGATTCCAATTTTCTAAGAATTTTAAGCTTTTCACGCAACAAATCCTCTTTTGTCACTTCTTTTTCATGTTGAACGGGCGTATCATTAAATTTTCCAAAACCATCCCATGTCTTGGGTTCAGCTGTATGTGAGGTTGATTCTCCTATTTTAGTTTCATTTTCATTTTTCATTTCATTTTTCGGTTCAACCTTCTGTTCAACCCCTTTAACAGGTTCTTGTAGTGGAGTAAATTCAATGGGTGTTTCTTTGAATAGAGTTGTTTCTATGGTCGAATCAAAAACCAATTCATTCAGTTCTTGCTCAAGATTTGTGATTTCATCAAGTTTTACATCTGTTTTTTTGTCATTCATTAAAAGTTCTAGACCTCCTCCAAAATTTACAGATTTAGATGGTTCGTTCAATTCAATAACATTCATTTATACTAATTAAGAAAACTTAATTTTAAGTAGTACGAATAATTAAATTTTCATCTTTTCATTTTCACGAAAAACAAGAAACTCTTGACTTGTGACAAGGGTATTTGTCAATATGATATAATCCAAATTATAATGAAAATGATATATTAAATTAAACATTGTGTTGAAATTACCTATATAAATATTATCAACACCAAGCGATTCTTTGCGAAAAAGAAAAATGTTTTTTTTTGAGACACGCGTGTTTGAATGTATAAATTGTAATAATGCCAAACTATTAAACGAATTTGAATTGGAAAAAACATCAAATCGCATATTAACGATGATTTCATTAATCGGCTCTCTTTTTCCTATTTCATCAATTATACGTTTCTTACCGTACCACATATTTTTCCATCCTATTTTAGGCATTTTACTATTTGACACAACCCCTTTTACGCTTCCAATCAACTTATTTAATTTCTCGTCATCTATCATTATTTTGACAATCAAGTGCTGCAAATCGCCAAAATATGCCTTTATCATTTCTTCCGTGATAACAATATTAATATTATTTAAACGTCTCCAACTAACATTTGTTTGCATGACATTCCAAGTATGAATGTATATCTTTATAGGTTCTCTTTGTGATAATTTATCTATAAAATGATAAAGTTGCTTGTTAATGAAAGAATTCCGGATATGTCCCCGTATCAATATTATCATATTCATTTTCGTTTATTTTATTTTTACGTTTCAAACTTTTTGATTTTTTCACCCTTTTTTTTTTGATTGATTTCTTCTTTTTCTCAATTTCATGCTCAACTTCATCTGATTCGCTAGAATTCGAATTACCCATAGTTTAATAAAACCTTTTATTTTTCCATTTTATTCGTAATAAACCAAATTCCTTGTAAATAACAATCTGCTAAATCGTCTTTTTTATCAGAATTTATAAAAAAATCGTACCATTTTTGTGGTATCTTTTCTTGACATTGCTTAATTCCCTCCTTTTTTCTTTCCTGGTAAGTCATTTTTACCTTTACATGTTTTAATTTATTAGACGAACTTATGTAATGAATATTTGGAACCGTTTTCACAAAATATTGAGTAATCATTCCTTGAATTGTTTTCATTCGACTTGCCAAAGGACTAATTTGGTTTTCTATAATTACCGTATTAAAGACAACATCCTTCCATTTATTATCAAAATGTATTTGGATATTTCGGCTAATTTGAATCAAATCTATGGTAGATGCATTTTTTTTTGTTAATAAATGAATAGGGAGTTCATTTATTAAAGATTTGCATTCTTCCAATGTATTACATTTTTTGAACAATTTATTTTTAAAATCGGCCAATTTCATTTTTTCAATCGGTTTTGTAATCATCACCGAATTTTTAGGCTTGTGTTTCGCACAATAATTTTCTTTTCCGAAAAATGATGCGGGGTTGCCACAACTACATGTTTCCAACCCACTCAAGTCGATGATTCCCCAATCAGCAATCTCTTTTTCTTTAAATACACAATACGATAAATTTTTGATACCGATATCAATACTCAGCATTTTTATTAAATGTTTATTATTTTTAATATAATTTAATATTATGAAAATATTATATCGTATTAGTGACGGTGGATACAACAAAATAAAACCCGAATATGTTACAAAAAGAGGCATTTTTTTACATTTTTTAAAAATATTTAGGGGTTATGATATCTATGTTTTTGCAGATAATGTAAGCGAAGATACATACAATTTTCTAAAGCAACATACTAGAAAGGTAATCAGGACATCTCTTTCAAATGCTGGTTCGTTTATGTTTTCTCTTGATTTTGCGTTGGCTCGTTTCGATGAAAATGAAAAAATATATTTTGCAGAAGATGACTATATTTATAGAAAAGAAGCGCCAAAAATCATAAAAGAGGGGTTGGACATTGCGGATTATTCTTCAGGATACGACCATCCAGATAAATACATAAATCATAGTGAAGGTGGCCCCAACCCTTTTATTGAACATGGAGGCGAATTGACACGGGTTATTTTAAGCAAAAGTAGTCACTGGAAGATAACAAACAGTTTTTGTATGACTTTTGCTACAACAATAGAAAAAATAAAACAAGACTATGATATATTTAAAAGACACTGTTCCACAACTCACCCATTTGACTTTCAAATATTTTGTGATTTGTATCAAATAAAGGGAAGAAGACTGGTTTCCTGTATTCCTTCTGTATCGACACACGGAGAAACACAATGGCTGTCAAAATTTGTAGATTGGGAAAAAGAGTTTGAAGGTTAGTTTTAAAAAATTTACGAGGTCCATATTATGATTATAATTTAATCCAAACAGACTATTAAGCATAAAAATTGAATATTTATTTGGCATAATTTAACGCAAAAATGAAAGGAGATGATTTTATCAAAAATCAAAAATGTGAAGTCATAATGCGAAAAAACTCCATTTCCATATATCATAAAGAAGAAATTGCTTATTTCACCATTCACGAACACCCATACTCTCTTTCCATCAGTACAGGCGAATATGAAGGAAAAGGTCTCGCAAAACTCATGATAAAATTATTATGTGAAAAAGTAAATTTCGACCCCCAAACACTTATTTATATCGACGCAGATTCAAGCAACGGATTTTGGGAAGCAGTCGGATTTAAACCAAATCCATACTATGATATAAAAGGTAAGGAAGAAAGTGGGTACGAATTAGTCATTGAATTTGGCAAATTAATGGAATGGTCTAACTAGAATTCAACGACTAATTGTAATTGGTCATGAACATCTACTAGTAGGCAATGTCTATCAAAAACAAAACGTTGTAATTCAATCATTTCATCTGCTTCTGAAGGAAATTCCAAACAACATTGTATCATATTGGGGCTGTATTTCATGTCAAACTCTACAAGTTGTTTTGGATTTAACCCGAATAAACGTGTTGCTTCTAACGCTTCCCATATACTCATGACAATAGCCGATTTGATTTTATACTCTGAAACGTTCATTTTACAACCTTTTATCTTTCATTTACCTTTCAATTTTTCGTTTTGTTTCGTAACAAAAAATATCCGTTTTAAATAATGCTTGAAATTATTTTATTAGCTATTTTTCTTTTTGGGAAGCAGTCGGATTTAAACCAAATCCATACTATGATATAAAAGGTAAGAAAGTGGGTACGAATTAGTCATTGAATTTGGAAATTTAATTAAATGGTCGTCCCCGTCTTTGTTTCCAATGTACCACAAATTCTAGTTGTTCATGAATATCCATTAGTATGCAATGTCTAATAAAAACAAACCGTTGTAATTCAATCATTTCATCTGCTTCTGAAGGAAATTCCAAACAACATCGTATCATATTGATACTCCGTTTTTTATCAAACTGTTTTATATCAAACTCTATAGCTTGGTCTGCATCTAACCCGAATAAACGCGTCACTTCTACCGCTTCCCGTATGCTCATCACAATAGCTGATTTGATTTTGCACTCTGAAACGTTCATTTTTACATCCTTTTACCTTCCATTAACATTTCAATTTTTCGTTTTGTTTCGTAACAAAAAATATCCATTTTAAATAATGCTTGAAATTATTTTATTAGCCACTATTCTTTTTTTTATTTGTTTTTTCATTTATTTAAAGTGGCAACACCCCTTTTGGTTCATTCAACCCGTTTATCACAAATTCAACATTTTTTATTGGGGGGGACGTCCGCGAGAGATTCGCAAAGATTTGCCGTCCAAAAATAAATACTATTGTTCCGAAATAAAGTTTTTGAAATCGGAAGAAGTTCAATGGAAGGCCATCACCAATTTTGTTTGTGAGCATTTCTTAAAAAACGGGACAAATGAATATTCGCCAACTATTAATGAATTAGAACCCTATTTTAAAAGCCATAATTTTTCTTCCTTTGTGTCTATTTATTATCAACCAGAACATACGTTTAAAACTACAACTGAAAAAATTGTGGGTATGATAACATCCCGTCCATTATACATAAAAAATCTTTCCAAAACGGTTTATTATGTGGATTTTTTATGTATTGATAAAGAAGAGCGTAAAAGAGGGCTTGCGTCTAAACTCATCCAAACACACGATTATCATCAATCGCATAATTCGAACATACAAGTCTCTTTGTTTCGTCGCGAAGGAACTGTTCCTTACATTGTTCCGCTGGTACGTTTCAAGTGTGTTGTATTTTCCATGAAATTTTGGATACAAGCAAAGCACCCACCTAAATATAAAATCATAAGGGTAACCCCATTGACCATGCACATTCTGTATGAATTTATTCAAAAACAAACCTGCGAAATGTTTATTTATAATGATATTGCAAATCTACAAGAACTTGTCCGCACGAATAATGCAATGATATATATGTGTCTTGAAAATGATGTGGTTATATGTTGTTATTTTTTTCGCAAAAGTTGCACGGTTTATCAGAAAAAAGAGATTTTAACATTATATGCTTCGCTAAAAGGAAATGATTTTGTCGATTTATTTAAATGCTCTCTTTCGTATTTAATGAAATCGCATAAAAATTTTGCTTATTTATGTGTGGAAGAAATTGGTGATAATATTCTCATTTCGGACAATTTGAAAATAAAATCAACCCCCATTGAAACAATAGATTGTGGATATTATTTTTATAATTATATTCACAAACAAATAAAACCCAAGAATTTTTTCATGTTAAATTAAACATACAAACCTCTAAACACATCTTCTTTTGTTGGCAAAACTTTGGCAACGAATTCTCGTGTCACCGTATATGGAAGCTCTATTTTTATTGTCTTGTCGTCAAAGAGTTGTGTTCCTGGCGTCATCAATCGGTACAAGTTGATTTTTGTCAATATTGTTTCTATACAACGCTTTAAATTTCGCACACCTTCTTCCTTGACACATTTTGATTCTATGATAAAATCTAAAACACCATCATCGATTAAAATATCGTCCGGTGTTAAAGATATCTGTTTGCATAATGATGGATACAAATGTTTTTTTACAATGACGATTTTATCTTTTTTAGAATAGCCCTTGGTCTTAATGCAATACATTCTATCGCGTAAAATAGGGTTGATTTTTGATTCATCGTTATAGCTAAAAATAAACAGACATTTGCTCATGTCAAACTCAATCTCGTTGAAAAACTTATCATGAAACTGCGTGTTTTGAGTAGTATCAGTTAAATGTGTCAGAATTCCCACAATTTCATCGCCTTTTGGTGTGTCACTAATTTTGTCCAACTCGTCAAAAAAAATGACAGGGTTCATGCACTTTGACGCAATGAGAGTCTGTACTATTTTTCCCCAACTACTCCCTTCATAAGTAAAAGAATGTCCGTCAATAAAACTAGCATCACTCGCACCACCTAACCCAATAAAGGCAAAGGGTCGTTTGAAAATTTTACTGATTCCTTCTTTAACCAATGTCGTTTTTCCTGTCCCCATCGGACCATGCAACGCAATCGCATTTCCGATGGACGTAGGATTTGATATGAATTGCGCAAGCATCTGCATAATTTGTAGTTTGGCGTCATTCAAACCATACACACAATCGTCCAGAATGTTCCTAGAACCTTCCATGAAACCAGCACACTTTTCTTGGCCGTCTGCAAGAGAAATATCTAGCGTTTTGTATATATTAAAAGGAATATTCATAAACCCTTCAACCCATTGTTGTAGCTTGTGATATTCGCCGGAACTCGGGTCCATGTACTGAAGAGAATGAATTTTTTTCAACGCGGTAGATTTAATTTGCGGAGGCATATTCGATTCAATGACCCAAATTTTATAAGGTTTTTTCACAATAGAATAATCATTGATTCTTTTCATCTCATCAATGTGTTTTTCTTGTTCGTTTGTTTCCAGCTCTGAAAAAAAATGAACGTCATCATTTGTTTGCTTGTTTTTGAGCAATTTTTTAAAAATTTCCGTGTTTTTTTCTTGCAATTTCTTTGTTTTTTTTTTACGCGATTTTTCCTGTACAGCTATTTTTTCATTGCAAATATCGACAAAGGACTGTATTGTTTTGTTTTTCGGGTCATTCGTTTGATGTGTTTTCAAAAAATGTAAAATGTCATTGTCCTTCCACAAAGTCTCTTCTTCTTCACTTTCTTCTTCACTTTCTTCACTCTCACTTTCTTCGCTTTCTTCTTCGTAATCTTCATCTTCTTCGCTATATAAATCATCTTCATCTATTTCAGGTTTAACCGTGTAGATAATGTTAAATATTTGTTCTTTTTTGTCATTTTTTCCTGATTTGATTTTATTTGCGATTGTCTGAATTTTTTCTCGCGTCTCTTTGGAAGAAATGAATTTATCAACTACATCGGCAAGCTCTTTCTTGTGTTTCGGTGATTTTTTCTTGTCTGTATGTTTTTCGTCTTCCATTTATATATTATAAAAATATAACTTTAAATAAATTTACGAATCAAATATTTTTTGCATGTATAATAT
>Ga0066180_10000164_pt1 | contig 13202 bp, 8 predicted proteins | sample LauGreSBDMM110SN_4_FD_59338 | JGI IMG/M metagenome (GOLD analysis project Ga0066180, IMG submission 59338) | Freshwater lake microbial communities from Lake Michigan, USA - Su13.BD.MM110.SN (version 2) (version 3) | ecosystem: Environmental > Aquatic > Freshwater > Lake | place: Lake Michigan... | reverse complement strand
ATCGTCAGGATTATCGTCAGGATTATCGTCAGGATTATCGTCAGGATTATCGTCAGGATTGGACGGCCGTTCGATCACGGAAAAATCGGTTGGAGATTACGTAACGGCGCTCGACCTGAGCCTCGACCGTCATCTGAGCCGAGCGCTCACCGCGATCAATCCAGTTCCCATCATTTCTGAAGAGGGGCCAAGCACGACGGACTTCCATGCCCTGCCCAAGGCCTGGCTCGTTGACCCGCTGGATGGCACGACGGCCTCCATCTGCGGTGAGATGGGCCTCTGTGGGCCGATGGTGGCGATTCTCGAACGGGGCGAGCCACGGATCTCAGTGATGCTCACGCTCGACGGCACGACGCTTGGCGTTGCCGAGCATGGGAGCGGTGCCGTGCTCCTGAGGGTGATGGAGAACGGGCCACGGTGGCTGCCAATTCCCGATTTCGCCTCCAGCGGTAGGCTCAAAGACGGCTGCCTGCTCCTCAATCTGCAGAGCGACGCCAGCCGATCCCATCCGGCATTCGTGAAGCTGTACGACCGTCTGCGGACGGGGGCCCATACGATGGCGATCGAGAGCCGGGTGCCCCACTCCATGGCCGCACTGGGGTTGGGAGCCAAGCGTCGGTTGGCCGTCATTCACGACAACTCAGCCGAGTCTCCCAAGCAGATGGCCTGGGACACACTGCCGGTCAAGCTCTGGGTGGAGGAACGAGGGGGCGTGTATTGGGGAATCGATGGCCAGCCCTACGATGTCCGGCGGCCGATACCGATCATCGCAGCCGCGCGGGCCGAGATCGCCGAGCAACTGATCGCGTTGGTTGAACGCCAGACCGGCACGCCTTCGTGAAGCCCGCTACTGCTGTTGGTTGGCCTCTTCCGCGTCTCCTGGCACGGGCATCGTCCGAAGCACGGAGTGCACTGGCACGTCCAGCGGCGCGAGTTGATCATGCCAGGAGAGGGAGGGCAGGCGTTCGAGCGTGCGGGTGGCGACACGCACCTGAATGCGTTCGTTGCCGGTACCGCGGTAGATTCCTTTGTTCGGCGGCACATCGGTGAAATCCCTGCCCACCGCAGTCTTCACGAAATGCCCATTCACGGGGCAGCCGTTGGTGGGGTCGAACCCCGTCCAGCCGACGTCAGGCAGCCAGACCTCGCACCAAGCGTGGCTCTGCGACTCCTTGTTCTCCCGGTGGATGTAGCCGCTGACATACCGGGCCGGCACGCCGAACGATCGCAGGACGGCGATCATCAGGTGGGTGAAATCCTGGCAGACACCCTTGCCGCGGGCCAGCAAATGGTCGATCGGCGAGGTGGCATCAGTGACATCCCGGGCGTATTCGAATCGACCGCGAATGCACTCGGCGACCTGACAGACCCACATCCCAACACGAATTCGTGGCGTCGGCCGCAGTTCGGCGAGGAGCGGCTCCAGCAGCGGCGTGGAGCGTGCCGGCCCGCGGAGCGGCAGATAGTCGACCGCCTCGAGCGGCAATTGCCAGCCGTCAAAAGAACCTTCAGCCGAAAAGGCTATTTGGCTGGCCATCGGCCCGATGCCCGTGTCTTCCGTCTCGACGACGCTGGCGGCGAGGATTCGCAGCGTCGTGGGGGGCTTGAGGAGATTGAAGTGATGCACGCGATTACCGAAGCCGTCCAGGTAATGGCAGAGATTCACGGGCTGGCCGACGCTGATCTGGAACGAGTGGCAACGCTGTGTCGCGTCGCTCATCGGCTCCATCCGCAGTTCGCAGAGCCATTCGCTCACCGGCTGCGAATAGCTCATTTCGGTTTCGTGTTGGATTTCGAGAATCATCACGATCTCTCCAAGGGGCTTCGGGCCGGTGTCTCGTGCAGCTACTGCAGGGCGTATTGTTGTTGCAGGAGGTTCCCGATTCTTGCGCAGCGTGAGAGAGAGTTGCCGAGGAACGAGTGCAGTCCCTCGCCATCGAGTTCGGCACCGTCCAGATAGACCAGATCGTTCAGCAGCCGACCGACCGTCCGCACGACCTCGTCATCGCAGCGATCGGGGAGACGTCCGCTGATCTCGGTGAGTGACTGCAGGATCTGCGTCAGACAAAACCGCACCGAGTGCGGAAACTCAGGGTTCGTGAGCAGAAACTCAACAACCCGCTCCGGCTCGACTCGGCTGATGTAGAGCCTCTGGTAGGCCTCGTAGGCGACGCAATTCTTGAGCACGGCGCCCCATTGCAGGTTGCTGATCGGCAGGTCGGCGGCGCCGGCCCGCTCGAGGAGGCCAAACTTGGAGTCGAGAATACGCAGCACCTTCTCGGCCCGTTCCAGATACCGACCGAGTTGGATGAAGTGCCAGCCCTCGTCGTGGATGAGCGTCGCCTCGCACACGCCGTGAAACAGCAGCACGCCGATCTGAGCTTCCTCGCAGAAATCGTGCGGCGATTCCGCCACCCGTGCCGGCAGGGCGGCATCGGAGAGCCGCCAATAGAGCTTGTTGAGTTCCCGCCACATCGACGGGCTGATCGAGCCGCGGATACTGCGGGCATTGTTGCGGGAGCGGTTCACGCACGACATGACGCTTCCGGTGTTGGCCGTGTCGAGCAGAAGCCACCGCTGGACGGCATCGACGGGATCCTCGCCTTCGCGGAGTTGGGGCGGCGACTGCCGCAGCATGCAAAGCAGGGCGTTCCATTCGAATTCCACCGGGTTGGCAAGCACGCCATGGAGGTCGAGGTCGAGCTGGAACGTGACATCGACCGCCCGCGCAAGGTGATCTGCCCGCTCCAGATAGCGGCTCATCCAGAACAGGGCATCGGCGACTCGGCTCAGCATCGAGGTTTCACGTCTTCCGGCTGGTGGCGGGGTTCTTGTCGGCAAGGATCCAGGTGTCCTTGCTGCCGCCCCCCTGGGAACTGTTGACGACGAGGCTGCCCTTCGGCAGCGCCACGCGGGTCAGGCCGCCGGGTGTGACCGTCACCCGCTCGCCGCACAGCACGAATGGCCGGAGGTCGAGATGACGACCCTCGAAGCGACCGTCGACGAAGGTGGGGTGCGTGGAGAGTTGGATCGTGGGCTGTGCAATGAAATCCCTGGGGTTCGCCTCGATCAGGCGGCGGAAGTCATCCTGCTGCTGTTTCGTCGAGGCCGGCCCGACGAGCATCCCGTAGCCCCCGGATTCGTTCACCCGCTTCACGACGAGTGTGTCGAGGTTGTCGAGCACGTGGCTCCGCTGCGCCGGGATCTCGGGCCGGAAGGTCTCGACATTATTGAGCAGCGGATCCTGCTTGAGGTAGTAGCGGATCATCTCGGGCACAAAGGGGTAAATTCCCTTGTCATCGGCGATGCCGGTGCCGATGCTGTTGGCCAGCGCCACCGTGCCGGCCCGGTAGGCATTGACGAGCCCAGGCACACCCAAGGCACTATCGGGCCGGAAGGTGAGTGGATCGAGGAAGTCGTCATCGATCCGCCGGTAGATGACATCGACGCGTTGGCGACCGCGGGTGGTCCGCATGAAGACGCGGTTGCCGTCGACGAGCAGGTCCCGGCCCTCGACCAGTTCGATGCCCATCCGCTGGGCGAGGAAGCTGTGCTCGAAGTAGGCGGAGTTGTACATGCCCGGACTGAGCAGCACGGCCGTCGGCTGTGGCACCGATTCGGGGGCGATGTACTGGAGCACGTCGAGCAGAGCCGCGGGATAATCGTCATTGGGCAGGACGTCATAGTCGTTGAACAGCGACGGAAACACCCGCTTGATGACCTGTCTGTTCTGCAGCATGTAGCTGACGCCCGACGGCGTGCGGGCGTTGTCCTCGAGCACGAGATACTCGCCGTCGGCCGCTCGGATGAGGTCGGTGCCGCAGACGTGGATGTAAATCCTCCGGGGCACGTTGACACCGACGAATTCGCGACGAAAAAATGCTCCCTGCAGCACCAAGCCCGCGGGCACCACGCCGTCTCGGAGGATGTGCTGCTCGTGATAGACGTCCCAGAGAAAAAGGTTCAGGGCGTTGATCCGCTGGGTCAGCCCCTCTTCGATCTGCCGCCATTCGGCCGCCGGAATGATCCGTGGCACCGGGTCCATCGGCCAGACCCGTTCGATGCCTTCCTCGGCGCGGTAGACCGTGAACCCGACGCCATCCTGTCGCATCGAGAGGTCGGTCATCGCCTTGCGACGGCGAAAATCCTCAGCGCTCGTCTGCAGGAGTCGGTCATGGAGCGGCTGGTAATGGGGGCGGGGAATCTGCCCGCCGTTGGCCTGAACGCCAAACATCTCGTCGTAGGCCGCACCCAGTTCGTAGCCAGCGAACAGACCTTCCTGCGCGGAAAGCGGGCAGTTCGTGCCCGAATGAGGGGCACCGTCCGCGAGCTGGTGGGACATCATCCGCCTATTTCCTTGACGAAAGCATCGTCTCAGTTAGTCTGCGATCCGAACCGCCATCTACCACAGCAAGTTTTGGGCCACTTACCAGAGCAGCACCCCAACAGCAGAGGATTCGATGACCTACTGTGTCGGCATTCGCACCCATCAAGGGCTCGTCCTGGCCTCCGATTCGCGGACGAACTCAGGGATTGATCAGGTGGAAGTCTGCCGAAAAATGCACACGTTCGTCATTCCCGGCGAGCGGATGTTCACGATCCTCTCCAGCGGCAGTCTCTCGTTGACGCAGTCGGTGATGACGCGACTCGAGCAGGAATTTCGTGCCGGCGACGGGCTGGCGAGTGCCGCCAACTTCTATGAAGCCGCCCGCTGCGTTGGCGGTCAGGTTCGGGCGGTCGGCACGCTCGACCGGGAATACATGGAGCGGGACAGCATCAATTTCTCGGTCAATCTGCTCGTCGGGGGGCAGATTAAAGGCGAATTGCCGCAGCTTTATCTGATTTACGCGCAGGGCAACCCGCTCCGCTGCACGCGACTCTCCCCTTTCCTTCAGATCGGCGAGAGCAAGTATGGCCGGCCGATCCTTGACCGGGGTATCCGGTTTGGCGAGACGACGCTCGATCAGGCGGTGACGTATGCGATCATCTCGCTGGATTCGACGATGCGGTCGAACGTGGCAGTTGGACCGCCCATCGACCTGCTTGTCTACGCCAACGACGACCTGTCTGTGAAACGATACCGCCGGCTCGAAGCCGGTGACCCGGAACTGGGAGAAATCCGTTCCAGCTGGGAGCAGGCGCTGCGGCACGCGATCACCACGGTGCCGCAGATCGATTTCTCGGTCGCCCGGCCGCAGGAGCAGTTGGGGGTCGCGTTCACGCGAAACGCCGGGACTCCTTAGACACACGCTAGGCCCAGAGGGCCGGGTAAGCACCAGAGGGCGGAGGCCGGCCAAGCGACTTGTTGAGGACGGGCATCCGCCCGTCATGGCGGCAGGATGCAATGTTTCGCGTGAAGCAGATACAAAGCCACCGGCGGAAGCCGGGGGACTCCGGGTGTGAACACCAACCCGCGAGCCATGCTGATCAGGGACAAGCCCAACGACCCGGTGTCCCCGGACTTCCGTCCGGGGCTTTGAGTCAAACACCGATCAGGCCCAAACGATGCATGTCGGCTACGGTTTTGTCGGTGCCGCTCCCAGGCCGGCGCGGAGGCGACGGGCGTTGGCGTCGAGTTCCCGAAGGCGGGCGGTGCAGAGTTCGAGGAGTGCGTGTTCATCGAGCCTGGCGACCTCTGTGGCCGGAATCACGCGGCCAAATTCCATACGGATGCGGCCTGGTTGAGGCAAGAGCCGCGTGCGCGGCCAGCATTCGTAGGCGCCGACGATCGCCACCGGCACGATCGGCACAGCAGCCTTCTTCGCCAGGAGTGTGAAGCCTCCCTTGATCTCTCCCAACTGCCCGGTGCTGGTCCGCGTGCCCTCGGGAAAGATGGTCACGGCATGTCCGGCCCGTAGCCTGCCGATAACGGCTTTCATCGCCTTCACCATCGAGGCATTGCGATCGATGGGCACGGCGTCAAGCGAAGTGATCACCGCGGCGAAAGGCTTGAAACGGTAAAGCGAACTGCGTGCCAGAGTGGACAGCCGGCGATCGACTGCCAGTCCGAGAAGGAGCGGATCGAGATGGCTCTGATGGCTCGACAGCAGGAGCAGGCCACCCTGCCGCGGCACCGCTTCCGCAAACCGAACGCGGAAGCCGAGCACCGATACGGCGACCGTGCGGCAGAACACCCACAGTGCGTCGTAGAGCCAGCGGCCCATGCCTCGCTGTCCGCCGCTCGCGGAGGCGCTGGACGGCTCCTCGTGTCCACCGTCCGCGGTGGTATCGCGGCCATCGGTCATGCCAGCCCCCGCAGTCGTCGACACACCTCGACCATGTCGGCCAGTCGCTGCACCACCTCGTCCGCCGAGAGTCCGTCGGTCTCCAGCATCACCGCGTCGTCGGCCTGCTTCATCGCGCCGATGGGCCGCGTGGAGTCGGCATCGTCGCGACGGGACTGCGATTCCAGCACGGCGGCAAGCGTCGGGGACTGACCGCGACCGACTTCTTCCCGATGCCGTCGCCGGGCCCGCTCTTCGGGGGACGCGGTCAGAAACACCTTCAGTTCCGCCTGCGGGAAGACGACCGATCCCTGATCGCGGCCCTCGGTAACGATGTCGAGACCCGCTGCGATCTTCCGCTGGATGCGTTTCATCGCGTCGCGGACCGGCGGGGCGTCAGCCACGGGCCGTGTGGCCAACGTGATCCGTTCCGTGCGGATGTCGGCGGAGACGTCGCGGCCGTCGACGTTGACGCGGCCATCACGGAACTCAATCCGGATCTCCTCGGCAAGCATGGCTATCCGCGCTGAATCATCGAGCGGGATGCCTCGTTCCAGAGCCGTCAGGGCAACCGCTCGGTACATCGCCCCGGTGTCCATGTAGCACCAGCCCAGTCTGGCGGCCAAAGCGCGGGCTGCCGAACTCTTGCCGGCACCGGCCGGCCCGTCGAGGGTGATGATCATGTGCCAAATTCCACTTCGAGATGGAGCCATTGATACTGTCTGAGATACACGACGATCCCGCGGCCGTCGATTGTGACGCCGTCGCCGGTCGATCCGGCGGCGGAGAGCCGCTGACCGCCTGGACCGCAGGCCGAAGCCCGGACCACATCGGCGGCCCATTCCAGCCGCACCTCCCCGGATCGCCCCGCCGATTCGAGCAGGCCGATCCGGGCCGTCGTCAGCCGTCCCCCTTCGTGCTGTACAACACCTCCGGTGAGCCGGACGTTTGCGGGCACTCCGGGCTGAAGTGCTGCAATTTGGATCGCCGACGGTGGGAGATCGGCCAGCACTGCCGCCGCCAGATCCCAGGGCCGTTCGAGGCCGATTCCCACGGCCAGCCGGCATGCGGTCTGGCCGTTGGATATCGTCGCCGGGGAGTGGGGCAGGATCGAGTCGAGCATATGGGGGCTGGTGCGGGCGTGCCACGGGAGACCGCCTGTGAGAATAGCCACGCGTTCTCCCGGTGCATTCGTACTGCCGAGTTCGATGAACCAGGGTGCCGTGAAGCGTCCCCGTTCGCTGGCGACCGACTGCGTGTGCAGGCTGCGGCGGACGTCGATATCTTCGTTTTCGTGCCATGCGAAGCGGCAGGCCGCATGATGCTCGAAGAGCGGTCCCTGCGGCGCGTTCGCGAGGCGAACGTCGACGTCGATCAGCGCCAGCGGCAGCCCGGCAACCAGTTCGATCCGCTGGGTAAACGAACCGTCCTGTCGGTTCTGCCCGGAGAGCAGGCGACCCCGACTGACGATCGCCTCGCCCCTGCCTGCGGCGGCAGGCACACGTTCGATCGAGTCAGCCTGCATCCCGGAATACACGGCCCGTTCGGCCGCATCCTCCCAGGGCTGGCCCGGCGGAGGTGCCGGCCGGGTGGTACGGACCGCCAGTCGCTGTGACAGTCGATTGCTCCGGTCGACGGGCCGCCGCACCGAAAGCAGCCCGCCGGTCTGTGGGTGGACCGCGACTCGCAGCAATTCATGCTCGAGCACAAACTCGTCGTGCCGCCGGCCCGCTGCAAACAGATCACCAAAGCCCCACGTGGAACGGCGGGCACGGTCGCGGGTGCCCGCCGCCTGGGAAACCGCGGGTAGGGTTGGCTGCGGCAGTCCCTCACGCAGCGACTCGCGCGCGGTCATCAGCCGGCGGGCCTCATCGCGGGCTGCAGCGATGCGTGCTTCGACAGGATCGTTGCCGACGGTGGCCGTGTTCTGACCGGTCGGAAGCCCCACCGGAAACCGATCGGGCTCGAAGGAGGCGACCGTGCCCGCTCCTGCGGTGCGTCTGAAAAACTCCGGAGGCGTCACAAACATGCCCAGCACGGTGCTGACGCCGCCGATCTGTCGGAGCGTGTCGAACCAGGGGCTGGCGGTGCCGGCGTAGTGGGCCCATTGGATGACGGCCGTGTGATCGTGATCCATGGCGTCGCCGATCCGGTCGGGCAGGCTGAGGACCGCCTGAGCGCAGCGGGCGTCGAGCGGAGGCCTTGCAACGCCGTCGATGCACCCGCCGCCGGTGCCCTCCCAGCGGATGCGGCTTCCCGCCGGATCCGGCAACGGTGTCCCGTCGAACAGTGTCCAGATGACGCCGGTGAAGCCCAGTCCGGAAAGCACCTGCGGCAGGATCGCCGATGCTCCACCGGTCTGCTGGGCATAGGTGATCGGGACTGCGCCGACGAGATCGCGCCAGACCGCCAGGCCCCGTTCGAAAGAACCGGCAATCTCTTCCGGGGTGCACAGGTCAAGGGCCTGAGAGTCGTAGCGGCCACCGGCAGGGGCGAGCGTACCGGCTGCGCAGCGTTCCCGAATTCGGGCCAGCGCGGTGGGATTGCGGACGGCGAGCTGCTCGACCACGCGGCCGGTGGCGACCACCGCCGCCGGCACCGGCGATCGCAGTTCATGATCCAGACCTTCGCCGAGCGTCGACTCCGCCAACAGAACGAGGTCGAGGAGCCAGACATCCACGGGATAGTAGTGCGCCCGCGTGGCCTCCAAGAAGCCGTAGCATTCCCGCAGTGCGGTCCGGGCGGTTTCGGTGTCGTCGTCGATCGCACTCCGGGCCGCTCGGATCGCGGCATCGGCAAAGCCGGTCTCCATCAGGCCGTTCGACGACCGCATTCTCTGTGCCAACAGTTCCGCCAAAAGCGTGGCGAGACCGAGGGCATGAAACTCCTCCGCCATCTGCCCGCCGGGGAGGGGCGTCGCGGTCGGCTCCCCGCCCGCAATCGCTGCCGCCGCAGCGAAAACGATCGCCTGCTGGCCAGTGACACCACGCACAAAGCATGAGCCGGGCGTGCAGACGGAGTCGGCCTGCGCCGCGAATCGGTCATCCCATGGCGTGGGCACGATCCCCAAGGTGGCGTCGGCGGTGGGTGGCAGATCGACGCTCGCCCAACCGGGCACCGCGGCTGCCGTGGCGATCAGCCAGGGGTGCCAGGCCGACGTCCATGCCGAGAGCAACGCATCAGACTCCGCCTCATCCAGCCAGGTGGGGAAATCGTGGAGAGAGTGGCAGGGGAGAAAAACGGTGATGCGGTCAGGTGTCATGCGAGAGAGTTTAGCGACCAAAGAGAGACGACAGCAGACACCCGTCGCCGGAGCTGGAGGCCCGGTTGACCGGTCCCGGGCTGAAGCCCGCCATTTCGGGGAGGACTGGATGTCCGCGATGGCCGCGGCTGGCGTCGATACGGAGGGTCGCGGCCGGGGTGGATACGCCCCGTTTGACACTCTGCGCACATCGCTCATAAAGTGTTGGTAGAGAAGCGTTTTGTGCCCTTCCAAATCCCGGCCTGCGCTCCTCGGATCTTCTGGAAACGGCCATGGCTCGCGTGTCTTATGTGTGGGGAATCGACATCGGCAAATGCGCCCTGAAGGCGTTGCGCTGCCGCGCGACCACCGATCCCCGGAAACTCGAGGCTGTCGCGTGCGAATATATCGAATACCCGAAGATTCTCACCCAGCCCGAGGCCGATCCCGTTGAACTGGTTCAGGCGGCCCTCGAGCAACTCATCAGCCGCCACGATCTGAAGGGCGACGCGGTGGCTGTCTCAGTGCCGGGCAATCTTGGACTCTCGAAGTTCATCAAGCTGCCGCCGATCGAGTCCAAGAAGATTCCCGACATCGTCAAATACGAGGCCCGGCAGCAGATCCCCTTTCCGCTGGAGCAGGTGGTCTGGCGGTGGCAGCGTCTCGCCGGTGGTATGGAGGAGAGCGGATTCGTCCTCGATGCCGAAGTGGCGCTCTTCGCCATGAAACGAGAGCAGGTGTTCAAGGCGCTGGCGCCTCTGACACAGGCGGGCATCAATGTCGACGTGCTCCAACTGGCCCCCATCGCGTTGGCCAACATGGCGATGTTCGATCAATTACCCGATCCCGCCACCCTTGATCCAGATGAGCCGGCGCCATCCGTCGCGCTGGTGTCGGTCGGGGTGGATTCCACGGACCTGGTGGTCACCAATGGCCGGCGAATCTGGCAACGGAGTATTCCTGCGGGTGGGAGCAACTTCACCAAGTCGCTTGTACAGGGGAAGAAACTGACGTTTTCGCAGGCTGAAAACCTCAAACGCAATGCCGTCAAGGCAGAAGACCCGAAAGCCGTCTTCAAAATTATGAAGCCGGTGTTCAACGAGTTTGCCTCCGAGCTGCAACGATCGCTGAACTATTTCACCGGCACCGATCGGACGGCGACGATCACCAAAGTGCTGCTGATGGGGAATGCCACCAAGCTCCGTGGTCTGACTGACTTCGTCGGGCAACAACTCCAGTTGGATGTGCAGCGGCTCGACACGTTCAAAGGGCTTGAAGGCGCGGCCGTGCTCGCCAACCCCGCGTTCCGGGAGCACCAACTCGCCTTTGGTACTGCCTATGGACTTGCCCTGCAGGCAGCTAACGTGTCGGCGATTGGCACGAACCTCTTGCCGGATGAGATTGTCCGCGATCGCATCATCGATGCGAAGAAGCCTTGGGCCGTGGCGGCCATGGTCGGACTACTGGCGGCTGCGATGCTCAATTTCTTCGGGATGTTCGCGGCATGGACGGCGTACTCCCCCGACCTCTACGCAGATGCATTTGGGAAGGCCGACGCGGTCAAGCAAAAGTCGTCGGCGGCCACGGCGGCCATCGGGATGGTGCGTGAACGGCAGGTGGCGGCACTCGCTCAGCAACAGTGGCTGGCGAAAGTACAGAATCAGCGATTCGAAACGCTCGACATGCTGCGGGCCGTGCAGACACTGCTGCCTCGCGACAGTACCGACGCGATTCCGGAGAACCCCGCCGATCGGCAGGAACTCCTCATCGATCGTATGGACTGCCAGTATTTTCCCGACCTGTCCGCATGGTTTGCGACTCTGAAACAGCAGTGGGCGGAAACCCACGTGGTCGAGGACGCCGAGTCCGACGAAGAGGAACCGGCTCCGCCAGCCGCCGTTGAGCCGGCGGCCGAGGGTGAGCCCGCAGCAGCCAGCCCTGACGCGACGGCCGCCGTGGCAGGACAAGAGCCCGCGGCCAGCAGCCCCGCAGGCCCCGGCTGGGTCGTCGAACTGCAGGGACATCATTTCCACAACGAAGACCGCCACAAGCCCCTGGAGGGGGCGCAGTATGTCCGCTCCACGCTCATTAAAAACCTCCTGGGCAAAGGGGACAAGGTGATCGTTTCGGCTGGACCGTTGGCAGGCCAGGAGGTGAGTGTCTCGGACCTTGGCATCGGCTTTCCTGTCATCGTTCAGTCATCGTCCATCAAGCCGGTGAGGATTCCGCTGGCGGCCATCGGTGGAGGAACGATGAGCGGCAGAATTCCACGCCCATCCCTGCCGATGGCTCAGCAGACAGGCGACGAACCGTCGGAATCAGACCCGGCCCAGGATTTGGTACTACGCCGCTACGATTTCGTGGTGCAATTCTGTTGGCAGCCACGGCCCGCCGGAGAAACACCGCCACCCGCTGCTGCCGCCGCCACCCCCGCACCCTCCGCCGCCAACCCGGATTGATCCGAACCTGCAGCTTGTCTCAAGCCTTCAGTACACCGTCTCGTCAGGAATCATCACTACCATGGCCAAGATTTCCCTTCCGGACCAGATACGTCCGTGGCTGGCGATCTTCCTCAAATATTACTTTTGGCTGTTGGCGGCCCTCGTACCGCTGATCCTGCTGCCGGTGGTGTTCATCGCCCGTGGTGGGATGAAGAACGAAATTGACTCCGTGCGCCAGCAGATCGACTCGCGAGTCGCGGCGTTACAGAGCGTCCGCAGCATCGCTGAACACCCCAACGATTCGTGGTCCAAGGGTATCGAAGCCACGACCAACGAGGTCAGTAGAGATACCTTGAAGGAATGGCAGAGCTTTTGGGACAGCCAGAAGGCCTTTCGAACCTGGCCCGAAGAAGTGCTGGGGGCCGACTTCGTCAAAAAGGTGGAGTCACTGAAGCCGGATGGCAAGCTCTCTCCGATGTTTCGTGAGCGTTACAAAGACAAGGTGAGAACGCTCGTGCGCGGGCTGCCTACCCGGATGGATGTTGAGTCTAAGATGGTCGACCTGTCCGATGACCCTCAGGCACGGGTTGCTCCCCGCCGGCAGCCACTCCGGCAGCCTGTGATGCGGCCCGGTATGGAGGGCGACGAGGGGGCTATCGAGTCGTCGCTCTACGTGATGGAGTGGAGTCCGGAAAATCAGCTGCGAATTTATACGTCGTTCAATTGGGAAAAGGATGCTCCGCCCTCGCCGACGAGGATTCTGCTCGCCCAGGAAGAACTCTGGGTGTATGGAATGTTCTGCGACCTTCTGGCCGGTATGAACAAAACGGCCGCCGGCCCACACAGCGCCGCGATTGCCAGGGTCGATGAGCTCTCCGTGGGCTATCCGGCGGCGGAGGATGATCCGGGGGGCGGTTCCGGGAAGCGGATTGTCCGTGTGGCGTCAGCACCGCAACCGGTGGCGATGGATGATGATTCGGGCGGATCACCGACGGCGGCCGGGGTGGCCGCCTTGGTCAGGCCGCCGAATGCTCGGTTTGGTGGTGGTGGAGCCATCATGGCCTCGAGTGCACCGACATCATCGTACGACGATGAGGGGTCGGCAGCGGTCGCGGTGCCGGCGGATCCAGACGAGACGTTGCGGAACTGGATCTATGTCGACTTCGCAGGCAGGCCATTGACCGGTGCTGAACTTGCTGCGGCCGTCGATAGCCAGATGGTACACCTGATGCCGTTCGTGCTGCGGCTCGTCATTGATCAGAGGCAGATCGACCCGTTGCTCGTCAGCCTGTCGAC
>Ga0066180_10000163_pt1 | contig 13225 bp, 10 predicted proteins | sample LauGreSBDMM110SN_4_FD_59338 | JGI IMG/M metagenome (GOLD analysis project Ga0066180, IMG submission 59338) | Freshwater lake microbial communities from Lake Michigan, USA - Su13.BD.MM110.SN (version 2) (version 3) | ecosystem: Environmental > Aquatic > Freshwater > Lake | place: Lake Michigan... | reverse complement strand
TCCCGATGCAGCGCGGCCGTCGCATCCTCCGGCTTCTCGACCTTCACGAGGCCGCTGTCACGCCGAAGGAACATCTCGCTTGTGTAAAATGTTTTCTGACGTACGACGACATCGCGTTCGAAGCCGGGGGTCAGGTCCCGCCAGGCGGTCACGCTCATGTCGTCCGGCTGTCCTTCGTAGACGACCGGTGCCTCGGCCAACGGCGTGCCTCGGGTCCACTCGCGGATCGTCCGAGGGTAGCCCGAGGCGGTGAGCGACCCGGGACCGAAATCGGTGGCCACGAACAGACTGTCGTTGTTCCGCCACGCGACCCGGCTCTTCGCCTCGGGAAGCGTGAAACCGCCATCCACAAAGGCCTTTGTCTCCAGATCGAACTCCCGCACCACGTCGGCATCGGCTCCGCCTCGGGAGAGCGACACAAGACAGCGGCGATCCTCCGGCTCCAGCACCGCCGCGCCGTGCCAGACCCAGTTTTCTCCCTCCTTCGCCGAGAGGGCATCGAGGTCGATCACGGTTTCCCAGGCAGGCGCCGACGTGCGGTACTCGGCGAGTGTCGTCCGCCGCCACAGTCCCTTGGGGTTCGCGGCGTCTCGCCACATGTTGTAGAAGTGATCTCCAATCTTCGTGATCATCGGAATCCGCTCCTTCGAGTCGAGGATTCCGCGGATCCTCGATTCGAGGGCCTTGAAGCGGTCCGTGCCCGCAATCGCCGCCACGCTCTCGGCGTTTCGGCCGCGAACCCACTCAAGGGGCTTTTCGCCGGTCACTTCCTCCAGCCAGAGGTAGGGATCGGCGGGCTCGTTCGCGAGGGCTGTTTGCGGCGGCATGGCAGATGACAGGCAGGCAAGGACGGGGATCGAGGCACGGAGGAGCAGTCGCATCATGACCGGGTCTGCCCGGTGCCAAGCACGACATATTTGTAGGTCGTGAGTTCCCGGGTGCCGCAGGGGCCACGGGCGTGGAGTTTGTCGGTGGAGATGCCAATCTCGGCGCCCAGCCCCAGTTCGCCGCCGTCGTTGAACCGCGTGCTGGCGTTGACCATCACCACCGCTGTATCCACGCGGGCGACGAACCGATCAGCTGCAGCCCGATCGGCCGTGACGATCGAATCGGTGTGCCGCGAGCCATAGCGATTGATATGGTTGATCGCGGCATCGACCGAATCGACCACGGCCACAGAGATCTTGGGGCCGAGATATTCCGTGGCAAAATCGGCCTCGGTGGCCGAGCCCGCCGTGGGCACGAGCCGGCGGGTGGCTGCATCGCCCACGATCTCGACCGCGTGCTCACCGAGGGCGGCGGCGATCTCAGGAAGAAACCGGTCGGCCACGTCACGGTGCACAAGCAATGACTCGGCCGCATTGCACACCCCCATCCGCTGGCACTTTGCGTTGACGGTGATCGCCTTCGCCATCGCCAGGTCGGCCGCCCGATCCACATACACGTGGCAGTTGCCCGAGAAGTGCTTGAGAACCGGCATCCGGGCCTCGGCACAGACCCGCCGGATCAACGTCTCTCCGCCCCGGGGGATCACGATGTCGATGAGGTCGTCCATCGTGAGAAACGCGCCGACCGCCTCACGGTCGGCCGTGTCGACGAGTTGGACGCAGTCGGGCGGCAGGCCGGCGGCAGCGATCGCCCGGCGCATGCTCGCCACGATCCGTGCGCTCGAATGGGCTGCCTCCTTGCCGCCACGGAGGATGATGGCATTACCGGCCGCAAGGGCCACGGCTGCCGCATCGGCCGTAACGTTGGGCCGCGATTCGTAAATGAAAAAAACCACTCCCAGCGGCACGCGGATTTTGCGGACAATCAGGCCGCTCGGCTGGGTCGATTCCTCGATCACTTCGCCCACGGGATCGGGGAGCGACGCCACGGCCTCGACACCGGCGGCGATGCCTTCCACCCGTTTGGTGTCGAGCGTCAGCCGGTCGATGGCGGCCGCCGTGAGACCAAAGCCGGGGGCGGCGGCGAGGTCGAGTGTGTTGGCCGCGAGGATCTCCGCGACATCGGCCCGGATCGCGGCGGCGGCAGCCCGTAGGCAGGCGGCCTTCGTCTCGCCCGGAACGCCGGCCAGATCGATGGCGGCTGCGCGGGCCCGTTCGGCGATTGCCCGGCAGTGCGACTGGAGATCGGCGGCGTTGCCGGCGGCTGGAGGAGTTGCAGAAATCGTGGCCATGGCATGAGTCCGTGCGGGGAACGGCAATTTCAATTATCCTACCGGACCAGACTGTTTCTTCCCACGCAGGAGATACCCGAATGTCTCGCACGAATTTCTCTCGTCGCTCGTTCCTCGCCACCGCCGGCACGACCGCAGCCGCCGGCATCGCCGCCCTGTCGCCCATGGGTCGCTTGGCCGCGGCCGCTTCGGCCAAAAACCTCAACCTCGGCGTGCAGCTCTTTTCGCTCCGCGGCTACAAAGTGGACGAGGCGCTCAAGCACGCCAGCGACCTGGGCTTCAAGTTCGTCGAGTTCTACTCCGGCATGTATCCGACCAACTCCGATGCCGCCGCGATCGCGGCGATGAACAAGACGCTGGCTGACCTGGGCCTGAAGATCTCGGCCCATGGCGTCAACGGGTTCGGGAAGGATGAGGCCGCCAATCGGAAGGTCTTTGAATTTGCCAAGGCTGCCGGCATCCGAACCCTCAGCGCCGACCCCTCCCCCGAGAGCCTGCCAAACCTCAACGACCTCGTGAAGGAATTCGATGTCCGCGTCGCCATCCACAACCACGGGCCGACGAGCCGCTACAGCAAGGCGATCGATGTGCTGCAGGCGGTGGAGAAATACGACCCTCGCATCGGGGCCTGCGCCGACCTTGGCCACTATATTCGGTCGGGAGAGCAACCGGTGGAGGTGATCCGGTTGCTGAAGGGCCGGCTCTACGGCATCCACCTGAAGGACTTCGCCGAGATGCAGGATAAGACGAAGGGCGTGATCCTCGGCAAGGGACACCTCAACGTGCCGGCAGTGATGGCGGCATTGGTGGCGGCCGACTTCCCGGCCGACGGGGCGCTTTCTCTCGAGTACGAGGAGAACGAGCAGAACCCGCTCGCCGACATCAAGGAGTGCGCCCGGATTGCCAATGAGGCGATCGCCGGACTGTAGGCGTGTGGTCGGCAGCTCAACGATCGTGGTGGCTTCGTCCGCCGGCCGCAGTGGCTCCGTAGAGTTCCAGCGCGCTGCGGACGAGGCCCACGGCGTGGACGCGGACGATATGGATCCCTGCGGCGGCGAGCCCGCAACTGCTCCCGGCGGTGCCTCCGTCTCGTTCCTCAAGCGTTGCAGGCCGGCCCAGGGCCTGCTCGAGCGACTTGCCGATGAATCCTTTGCGAGAATGGCCGACGAGGATCGGCACGCCGAGGTCGAGAAACTCACCCGCACGGGCCATCAGTTCGAGATTATGGGCATGGGTCTTGCCGAATCCGATCCCAGGATCGAGGCAGATCCGGTCGAGCGGGATCCCCGCGGCGAGGAGCGAGTCGCGACGCCGCTCGAGGTAGGTGTGGATGTCGCGCACGACGTCGTCGTAGCGGGGGTCGACCTGCATGGTTTGGGGCGTGCCCTGCATGTGCATTGCGCAGATGCCGGCCCGTGAATCGAGGGCAACGCCAAGCATGTCGGGGTCTCCTTCGAGCCCCGTGACGTCGTTGATGATCTCAGCTCCCAAATCGACCGCCCGGGCGGCCACCATCGCCTTCGAGGTGTCGATCGAAACCGGCACACCGGCCCGCTCGGACAACTGCCGCACCACCTCGCCCACGCGGCGAAGCTCCTCATCGGGTGACACCGGTTCTGAATAGGGCCGCGTGCTCTCGCCACCGACATCCAGAATGTCAGCGCCCTCGGCAACGAGGGCCAGGCCATGGGCCACTGCCGCCTCGACGCCCGCGTGCCGACCACCATCGGAAAAACTGTCGGGCGTGACGTTGACGATCCCCATCACGAGCGGCCGGCGCACTCCACCACCGCCAGGCAACGCCAGCCGGGTGGTCCGCAACTGCCAGTGTGTTGGACGGGAGTAGGCCATCGTGTCACTCTACCACCACGTCCACCAGTGAAAACACGGATGAGCAAGTTGAAAACGTGCCCCCACGACTTTAGATGCTAAGGAGCCGGTCGGAGGCACGCGCAGCATGGGTCAGGCCCGGAGGGCCGGGTAAGAACCAGCCGACGGAGGTCGGCCAAGCGAAAACGACACGATGTCGTGTTTCGCGTGAAGGTTGATGCTGAGGAGCCGGTCGGAGGGGCAAGTTAAAAACTCGCCCCCACAAGGAGCCGGTGAATTCTGCGACTCACGAGCGAGCCGGGATCGGCCTTCACACCAGACGAGGGCGGGCTTCCCGGACACCGAAGCGAGCATGAGGGCGCCTCGGCGGAAAGGGCGCACCATCGCCCCCGACGCATTCGCCGAGCCGCCCCGCGAGCGGAGCGTGTTCGGGAAGCCCGACCGGCACGCACACGTTCCCGGCTCGCGGCGCGCGGCCGTCCGCTACCAGGGTTCTTCCATGAGGCCCACGATCTGCTGGGCCATCTTGGTGATCATTTCCTGCTGCGTGCTGGCGACGGAGCGGCCGTATTCGGGCACGAGCATCGATGCCTGGCCGACGTCGACACTGGCTGCGGGCAACGGCACACCGCCGGAGGCAAGCACCGAGCCGCCTCTGTCGGCCCAGGTCACGAGCACCTGGAAGTTCATCTCCACCATCCGAGACTGGTCGGTGGGGCTTTCCACAACCATCCGCTTCGTATCAGCGACGATCCGGGCGGTGAGCACGCTGTCGGCGGCGGGATCGCCGACGACCTTGAAGGGGGTGCGTTTCTCGATTTCCTTGCAGACCGCCTCGGTGAGTCGCTCGCCGATATCGATATTTGGTGTCGTGCGAAAACTGTCCGACTGGATGATCGGCACATAGACCGTCCGCACGTTTGGCGCGTAGAGCGTGTTGTTGCCGAAGCGGTAGCCGGCACACCCGCCCAAGGCAACGGCCACGCATGCGAGCACGATGCAGGCGAGCCGGCAGAAATGGGCGACACGCGCGGCCATGAACACTCTTCGTTTCATCGCAGGAGTCAACGCAGAGGCGGGGCGATGCCGGAAGTATCCTCGCGGGCGATCGCCGTGTCGGCCTCAGCCATCGCATCAAGTTCGGCTTCCTTGAGCGAATCAGGGTTGAGCATCGCCGTCAGCATCGGAAACGGGTTGTCGGAAACGTCCTCCAGCCCGTTGTACTTCTCGAGTCTGTCACGGGCCTGCTGGGCCAGCATCGTCTTGGGATAGTCGCGGGCGAGCAGGGAGTAATAGATGCGGGCCGACGTGTAATGCTCGCCCTTGGCATAGAACTCGGCACGGTTCCAGTGCCGAGTCGCCTGTTGCGCCGCGATCGCGGCCCGCGTGGTCTGCACGCGCTCGACCTCGTCGCCGTTCAACTGGTCCGGAAACTGCACGATGGTCTGATCGGCGAGAAGTTCCGCCTCGTCGAGGATACCCCCTTCGTAGCCGGGCCCCTGATAGGCACGCAGTTTGGCCTGCAGCCCAAGCAGGTGCGCCTGGAGCAGAAAGTCGCTCTCGGGATATTCGCTACGGAGCAGACCATAGAAATAGTCGGCGTCGAGCCACTGTCGATCGACGAAGTGCGCGTTGGCTTGGGCCATGATGCTGTCGTCGGCCAGCGACCCGCGTGGATCGTTGATCCGGACGTGGTCATAGGCCTTGATCGCACGACCACGTGTATCAAACAGCGGTCGGCTGCGGTCGGCGAGGTTCGGCACGATCGTCATGTAATTGTTCTTCTGGTCGAGCGCAATCCAATACTGGGCGATCACGAACTGACGCTGGGCGATACGGTCGAGGTACCGGGAGTTGGCGTATTTCTTGACCAGTTCGTCGTAGCAGTCCTCCGCCTTCGGGTAGCGATCCGTGAAGAACCAGCATTCGGCCAGTTGCCAGAGCGCGTCCTCCTCGATCACCGAGTCGGGCCACCGATCGATCGCCACCTTGTATTTCTTGGCTGCCTCCGCGTATTTGCGGTCACGGAACAGGCCGTCTGCCTCCGCCAATGCCTTGCGGGCCACCGGCTCGTTGGGGCCGCGGCCGAGCATCTTCTTCCACCGCTTTTTGATGTTCTCCCCCTTGAAATACTCCCAGCCGAACTCCTGCTCGACGGGGTTGAACTCGGAGGAGATCACAGAGGAGTCGCCATCCTCGCCAAGTTCGCCGGCGACCACCTTGTCAGTCTCCGGATTTTTCGACCATGGCCACCTGGGCGTCTTGATCGTGGCGCATCCCCCCAGCAGGAACAGGCACGCGATGCCTGCCATGCAGACGGTGCGGCTGATCGGACGGATGGAGATCTGAGTGCGAACTGATGGCATAGCGATGCAACGACGTGTGAAGGGGCGGACCGTACAGCACATCAGGCGGGGCGGGGCGAGGCGGAGCGGGATCGCGGCTGGAGCAGCGGGGCGACCCGCGGCCGTCTGCCAAAGATATGGGAAAGCATGGTGTTCATGACGGCACGCACCTCGCTGTCGATGGCTGGCGGAAGGACCAGCGATCTCCACGCATCGGGAGAGCCTGCCAGGAGTCGGAGGGTCGCCAGGCAATCCGTGGAGACGGAGACGACGGAGAGTTTGCCGCGACGACAGGCGTCGCAGAGCACGCCACCATCGAGCATGCCAAACGCGACGCGGCTACCGGTGGCGACGGCTCCACGGCATTCGGCACATCGCACGAGCGCCTGCGCCTGGCCGACCACTCTGAGCATGGCCAATTCGGTATGCGTGATGAGAGCCCGCACGAGGCCGTCGGAGAGGTCGTGTGTGGCGGGTGCTGGATCATGGGCAACACGGGGGGCTGAAAGGATTCGCAGGGTGGAGGAGGCAACGTCGAACAGTTCCGGTTGCGGATCGCCATCCGCGGTGAGCGAGTCGAGCAGTTCAGCCACGTGCATCCCACCGAGAAACGCCGCCTGGCTCCTGCCAACCCGAAAGCGATGCTCGAGGCAGGCTTCCGTCACCAGATCCAACGCATCGGAGGATTTCCGGAGGACGAGTACCTGACAGATCGAAAGCAGGTCAAGGGCGGCGTCAAAACCGCTCTTGGGCCGCCACGCCCCCTTCGCCAGAGCCCGCAGCTTGCCGGATTCCCGGGTAAATAGGGTGACCACCGAACTCGTGTCTCCGAACGGGAATGTTCGGATGACGATCGCCCGTGCCTTCTCAGCCGCCATCGTGTCCGGTGCTCCCGGGCCGTTCAGCCAAAGGGCTTTCAAGCGATGTTCGCTCGATCCGTATCAGGTCGATCCGCCGGCGGGTGGCAGCCAACACCTTCACCAACGCCCCGTGTGATGTGATGGCATCCCCAACCTCGGGAATGCGGCCGCACTGATGGAAGACGAAGCCGCCGATCGTCTCATACCCCGCCTCTTCGGGCAGCGACAGTCGCATCCGCTCGTTGAGACGTGCGATCGGAACATGCGCCAGCACCTCGCAGACGTCCGGCGAGACCGGCCGGATGCCGTCCGAGAAGGCCTCGTCGTGCTCGTCAGCGATCTCGCCGACGATCTCCTCAAGCGCGTCTTCGATCGTCACGAGCCCCGCCACGCCCCCAAATTCATCGGTGACGATGGCCATGTGCGTCTTGCCGCGTTGGAATTCTAGCAGCAGCGTTTGCACGCTCATCGATTCGGGCACAAACCACGGAGGTCGCAGCAGCGGTCGAATCCCTCGCGGTTCTGCAGGGGTGACAACGGCCGTCGGCGTGAGGCCGTCGGCCAACCGGTTGAGCACGTCCCGCGTGTGCAAGATGCCGACGACATCGTCGGAGGAGCGGTCCCACACGGGGAGTCGGGTGTGGGCGCTCTCCGCGGCCATGCGGACTGCCTCGTCCCAGTCGGTGGCCAGCGGGATGGCGATCATCTGTGTGCGGGGCGTCATGATCTGCGACACGCGAACATCGTCCAGCCCGATGATGCCCTTGATCATGTCGCGGGCCGTCCCCTCGATGCGGCCTTCGCGGTGCGCTTCGTCCACCACCAGCCGCAGTTCGTCCTGCGACCGTTCCTGAGCCACGTCGTCGCTCACCTGCCCAACGGCCGAGCGGCCGAGGGCGGCGGCCAGACCGCCAAGCACCCGCACGACCGGCGCCAAGACTCGAACCACGGGCCGCCACAATCGCCACGTCGTCACCACGATCCACGGCCCTGCGAACTTCGTCAGCAGCATCGGCACCACGACGAGCACGATCCAGACGATCGCGACCCAGCCAGCGACGGCTGATACCTCCAGCGCCAGAACACCGCCCGACACGGCGAACAGTCCACGGGCCGCCAGCAACGTGGCAACGACCGCCGCGATCACGACCACCGACGCGGCGATGAAGGCGGTCGTCTCGCTACCCGCCACGATCTCGTCGTAGTGGTGTGGCACTCCGGCCCGCCTGCAGAGGTCCTGGATGCGATGCCGTTCGGCACCGCGGACGCTGCGGGCCTGGACCGCGGCCATGCTCGCGAGCAACAGAAGCAGCAACGCCGACTCAAGGCCCAATGATTCGGCAGCGTTCATGGGGTGGTGCCAACGGCTCTCGGTCGCGGAGGTGCCGGTAGCCCACAGGCTTTCATGACGGCCCGTTCACGGGCTCGCATCGCCCGGCGTCCCGCTACCGTGAGGTCGTCGTAGCCGGTGAGATGCAGGATGCCGTGAACGATGTAATACGCGAGTTCCTGCCGCGGAGTCCAGCCGACCACGCGAGCCATGCGGCGGGCGGTTTCGGTGCTCACGACGACGTCTCCGGCCAGAACGGTCGCCTGCGGTGACCCGGCGGCACCGGCAGACAGATCGAACGTGATCACATCGGTCGGGCCAGCCACCCCCATCCACCGGCGATGAACCGCGGCGATCCGTCGGTCATCAACGAGCATGATACCGATCTCGGCGTGCTCAATCCCCTCAGCGGCGAGGGCTCTGCGAACCAGCCGCTCAAGCCCGGGCGCGGAAACACGGAGCGATCTCTGCCGGTCGCTCACGTCGACGACGATGGTCGACCGGGGCGGCTTGGGGGAGACGCGGCCGCGGAGTCGAGACACTAGGCCGTCCTCTGATCGGGATATTTGACGCGGCCGTGGTAGACGGCCGTCAGGCTCTTGACCAGGCTGCGTTCGATGAGTTCGAGTTCTTCGAGCGTCAGGCCGCATTCGTCGAATTGGCCGTCGAGCAACCGCTTCATCGCGAGATCGTGGACAAGGCTCGCAATCCGGGCCGGTGTCGGCTCGGTGAGGGCACGACTGGCGCTCTCGACGGCGTCGGACAGCATCAACACGGCCGACTCCCGCGAACTCGGCTTGGGCCCTGGATAGCGGTAGTTCTGTTCGTCGATCTCCGTGCCGTTCGGGTCGGTCTGCGAGAGCGCCGTCGCCCGCCGGTAGAAATACTCCACCAGCGTCGTGCCATGGTGCTCGGCGATGATGTCGACGATCGGCTGCGGGAGGTTGTATTGCCGCGCGAGTTCCACTCCCTCCTTGACGTGGGCGATGATGATCAGAGTGCTCATCGCCGGCACGAGCGACTCGTGCCGATTCTCCTGCCCTTGGTTTTCGATGAAGTAGGCAGGCTTGAGCATCTTGCCGGAGTCATGGAAATAGGCTCCCACACGCACGAGCAGGCCGCGGGCGCCGATCGCCTCGGCCGCAGCCTCCCCGATGCTCGCCACATTGATCGAGTGGTTGTAGGTGCCCGGGGCACGGCGGACGAGTTCCTGCAGTAGCGGATGGGCCACGTCCCCCACCTCCAGCAGGCTCAGATCGGTGAGCACGCCGAAGGAACGTTCGATGAACGGCAGCAGTCCCGTCATCAGGAAACCTGCCAAGAGCGTCCACACGCCCGTCCGTCCGGCCTCGTAGAGCAGCTGCATGTCGAATGGCCGCTCCTCGAGGAGGTTGGCGCCGATTTGCGTCGCAATCACGACAGCGGCGGCCCAGAGGCCCACGTAGATCAGCTTGCTGCGGCTGCGGATCCGACCCATCCAGAACACCATCGCGGCGGAGGCCGCGGTCAGTGTGACGAAGTCGGCCAGGCCGCGACCAAGGCCGATTACCACGACAAGCGCCACCTCCGCCGCCAGCAGGAGGGCCAGATCCTCGTCAAAGGCGATTGCCACGGTCATTGCAAAAACAAGGAGCGGAAGGATCTCCGCCCGCCACGCCTCACCGGCCGACAGCAGACAGAGCACGATGGTCGCCGCGGAAAGCCCCACCAACGTCGCCACGTGGCCGAGATCATCGAGCACCTCGCGGTGGTGGAGATGGATGTAGAACCCGGACAGGGCGAACATCGCCGCGAACAAGCCGAACAGCGACAGTGCCCTGCCAATCCGCTGCCGCGCATCCTGCTGCCGGACATATTCTTCGTGCTCCCGAGCGAGCAGTTGGACACTGTCGGCATGCATCGGCGTGCCGGCGTCGGCCAGCAGGTCGCCGGCCGCATAGCGGACGAACTGCTGCGGCGTCTTCTCAATCGCCTCCTTCTTCGCGCGTGCCGTCGCGTCGCGGTCGATCTCGAGCGTTCCCGGCAGCCGTTCTTCAATCCATGCAAAGACCCGGCTGGCCAGCGGTCCCTCGCCAATCTCCTCGTCGAGCCTCGTCCGCAGACGGACCTTCGCCTCACCCAGCAACACATCGGCCACTTGAGCACGCGTGATCTCGCTGGGATTCCCCAGGGGATGAACGTCGATCTCCGTCTGGCTGCCCTCGTCGATGCCGTGCTGGATCTTCTCGAGCACGCCCGTGTTTTCGAGGTCGGCGAAGCTGCGGTCGATCGCCTTTTCGCATTCGAGCAGACGCTCCTTCGTGTCGATTCGGGCCCGAAATCTCTGGAAATCCTGCCCGGCCTCGACCACCCGCTTGTCGGGTTGCTCAGCGGGCTTGGGGGCCCCATCGCCGGCCGGCACCGCAGGTGTGTCGTCGGTGCTGGTCGGCGTCGAGTCGGCGGCCACATCGGCCGTTTCTGTCGAAGACTGGTCATCCGGTGGTTCCGGCGCCAGCGGCGGTTCGCGAACCGCCTTCTTGTCGGCGGCGGCCGCCAAGGCGTCGATGACAGGAGCCGCTTCTGGGGCAAACTCCAGCCACGCGGCCCGCGATGACGACGTGACCGACTCCGCGGCCGCAATCTCCGCGATGCGGTTCTTGAGGCCATCGCGGAGTCGATCAATCGGAGCCTTGTCCTGCGAATAGACCACCCGCACCTGGGCGGCGGCCCGTTCTTGTGCCGTTCTGGTCCGCTCCGCGTCGGGTTTCTCGAAGGGCACCCGGGCCACGACTCCCCGGGGCGGCACCATCCCCGCGTGAAACGGAAACGGCTCCGTCCAGCCGTGCATCAGCATCAAGAGCATCAGCCCCGCGCCGAAGCAGATCGCCAGCCGCAGCAGCACATCCGACCGCGAAACATTCTCGAAGAGCGTACCCCAGAAGCCATGGGGCAACTCGACGGAGGACCCCCGCTTGATGCGACGACGATAGGAGGAGGGAGCGATCGCCATGGGAATTTCAGTCTGCGTAGGCCTCCACGATCCGCTGCACGAGCGGGTGACGGACGATATCAACCCCAGCAAGTTGGACTCGGCCGCAGCCCCGCACGCGCTCCAGTCGCTCCATCGCATCGACCAGCCCACTGCGCCGGTTGGACGGCAGATCGATCTGAGTGGTGTCGCCGGAGATGACCATCTTGGAACCGACCCCCAATCGCGTGAGAAACATCTTCATCTGGGCGACGGTCGTGTTCTGCGCCTCGTCAAGAATGATGAAGGCATTGTTCAGCGTGCGGCCCCGCATGTAGGCGAGCGGAACCATCTCGACGACGTCCTGCTCCTGAAGCCGTTTGAGGTGTTCGTAATCCATCATGTCCCGCAGGGCATCGAGCAGCGGCCGCAGGTAGGGATTGATCTTGGCCTGCAGGTCACCTGGGAGATAACCGAGGTTCTCCCCCGCCTCCACGGCGGGCCGCACGAGCACGATCTTGCGGACCTGTTCCGTTCGCAGGGCCGACACCGCCATGGCGACGGCGAGGAACGTCTTGCCACTTCCGGCTGGACCGCTGCAGACGACGACGTCGTGCTCGCGGATCGCCTTCACGTAGGCGGCCTGACCGGGCGATCGGGGCTGCACCTGCTTGTCCGGACGGTGCACCTCGATCGGGTCGCGTGGCACCGCCTGCGAGGCGCCCATGGCAGCCGAGAGGAGTTCGGTGACGTCGGCCACCTCGACCGCCCCATGTTCCCTGGCGATACGATCGAGCTGCTCGAAGATTTCAGCAGCGCGGAGCACCGCTGCCTCTTCGCCCTCGATCTGAATCGAGTCATCGCGAGCCGACACGCCGACCCCGAGGGCGGAACGGATCCTGCGGAGATGCTGGTCTCTCGGCCCAAAGACGGCAACAAGCCGCTTCGAATCGACAACCGCGATAGATGTGCGGGACATCGAAGCCCGTGGCGCATGGCACGCCAACGGTCTTGGGGTGAACGAGACAATGCGGGGAGTATACCTGCGCGGGAGCAGACTCGCCCAATCCAGACTATTTCCCGCGAAAAAGCGGCTGTTCACCGCCCGCCGAGCACCCACAACAACCAGGCGACAGGGGCGGCAAAGAGGAGCGAGTCGATGAGATCGAGAAACCCGCCCATGCCACCCAGCGACCGGCCGGAGTCCTTCACGCCGCACTCCCGCTTGAGCAACGATTCCGCCAGATCACCCACCATGGCGGCGAGCCCCACGGATATCCCGAAGACGGGCCAGCCGCCCCAGGGCCCAGTCGCTGCGGTATGACCAGCCAGCAGTTCAAGCACGATCCAGGCCGCAGCGGACGAGCCGGCCAACGATGCCATGGCTCCCTCCCAGGTCTTGCCGGGGCTGAGCGTGAACGCCATCCGCCGCCTGCCCAGGAGCGAACCACCGACATAGGCCGCAATGTCGCCCGCCTTTGCCACTGCGACGAGACTCATCAGCGGCAGGATTCCCAAGTGGTGCAGACCGACCTGCTCGGGGCCGATATTTTCCCGGCAGAGCAGCCGCAGGCTCACGATGCAGGACATCGGCAGGCCGATGAAAACCAGTGCGAAGATTCCGGCGGCAAGCCGTTCGATCGCCCCGCTGTGGGGTCTGTAGGTGGCGATCTCCACGATGAAGAGCGTCATCACGGCGAACGCTGCCACCACCGCTGGCCAGCCCAAGGCGGC
>Ga0066180_10000160_pt1 | contig 13258 bp, 9 predicted proteins | sample LauGreSBDMM110SN_4_FD_59338 | JGI IMG/M metagenome (GOLD analysis project Ga0066180, IMG submission 59338) | Freshwater lake microbial communities from Lake Michigan, USA - Su13.BD.MM110.SN (version 2) (version 3) | ecosystem: Environmental > Aquatic > Freshwater > Lake | place: Lake Michigan... | reverse complement strand
GGATGAGGCGTTCCTGCATTAAAAAGCGTTGGCGTTGCGTGGGTGAAATATTTATTCGACATTAGTTCATATGTTTCCCTAATTTTCTCCATATTATTTCCGTGAATACCTATAGCAACCCTGAGCCACATATGTTGCGGGCGTTCAATAGTGACTCTTGATACTTTCGTCAAATAGGCACGGTCCAACGTTTTAAACCCGAAATAGTCAATCAAATAATCGCGGTTATAATCACACATAGAATCCAATTCTTCCTTTTTAGAAAGGACTAAATCATATAATTCTACGGAAACCAAAGGACTTTGTTTTCCGTGTTTATCAAGGTGTTCATATAATTTCTGCATTGCATCAGAGAACTTTGTCGGAGTGTTTTTATGGTGATTGGACACGACTATTCTTCCGGCTAAAGTATTATAGTCAGGATGAGTACTTGCCAAAGACGCACATTGTTCGGCGGACAATTCATCAATTTTGGTCGTCGAAATACCGTCATACAATTGGTCTATAACTTTCATAACTAGGGTGGTGTAGTTCAATTTAATTCCGGCTTCTGCTCCTAATTTTTTAATTCGCTGGAGGATTTTATCGAAAGACACGATTTCGCGTTGACCATTACGTTTAGTTACATACATTTCGTCCATTGTTTGATTTTCAAAAGATGCCATCTTTTTTTGTGCGATACTATTTATTTATGTTATAAAATATTTATGTCGTTTTACTTTGTATATTTATACGGATACTTGTATGTCTCTATAAATGATGAAACGGATGACTATGGTATTGCATTGGTATTTATTCATTTACTAGAAATGCCATATAAACCAATAAAAACGAATTATTAGTTAATTTTTATTTTACATATACATACAGAAAATATCATAAAAGCACGGCACTATTTTAGATAAAATATATATTTATTAGATTTTTCATTTTATAAAAGTAATACATTATGTGTATCAATGGTTGTATTTTGTGTAGCTATATTATTTCCAGCTTCATCCAATTTAATGAGACATATTCCTCCTCCGGCTAGGCTAGTTTGTATATTTCGAATGAATTGACTTGTATTTCCACAACTAGTTGAACTATCTGCAGTAATCGCCTGCTTTGCAATACCCGATTTTGATTTTTTTACGGAGGCGCGATGTGAATATCCAGAGACCCTTTCCTTCTCAATAGTTTCCCATATAGATACGAACTTGGGAATCACTGCACTAAACCATTCGCGGTTTCTTTGCACGAGAACACAAGAGATTTGGTCTAAATACCAGTAATCCGTTCTATACAAAACATATTCTTCCTGTAATTCGGCCCGTTTATGTTTAATCCAATCACCTACCTGTGTAATATCAACACTTAGGGGCATATATTCATAATGAGGAATATTGGACTGGCCGTCTTCCGCCCCGATATCAGGCAAAGCCCCGGCAACCAACATTTTTTTGACAAAATAGAGAACTATACCCTTGTATGTGCGTTCTATGTCTCCATAGAATTGTTCGGCGTTCTCATATTCTTTTATACGTGTTTCTACGAAATCGCAATATTCCAAATTGCACGTTTCCAATTGTACTTGCATCTGGATCCAATATTCTTCTTTAGGAATACCAGTTATATCACGATTAACAATGTTTTTGATTTCCACCATATGACCATATCGAGGATGTGTTGGATCACAAACAATTCCATCGGGCGAAGCCCCGATAAACGAATATTTTTCGTGCGGAATGCAACCAAAATCCGACAATTTTAGGGAAAACATATGTTCGTAAATGGCTGCACTAATAGGTTCATATTTAACACCCCAATGCATCGAGTTTTCAGTATTAACACTCCCGTGTTGCTGGTCGATAACCAGGGGTTTACATTTCTCGTAAATCAGGCTATTACGTTGAGCATCTGATCCAAGCGCTTTCGAAATATTACTTGCAGTTAGCATTCCATAACGTTTTTCATACCATTCCCGGGTTCTCTGTTTTGGTTGTGGAATAGTAGCAATTCTTTCTAAACTCGGTGCAATATCCACACTTATACACAGTGAGTTTATTGCACATTGTCTTGGAGGTAAAATACTATATTCGTCCATATATTTAGCGAATATCTGGCCAATGAATCTTTCCACTTCTTTATAATCCGCGTCGGTGTCCATACATATTTCGGTATCATTCCATAGACCAAAGAAATATGCGGTCAAATCGTCGCAGACAATAGTGGAGAACTTAGGATCGGACATTTTCGCAAGTTGGCCATACACATATTCTTCCATAATTTCGAGAACAGTTTCCTCCAATTCTTCTATTTCTTTGTCTTCTAATAAATCTAACCAAGTTTCCAACAACCCATCAGAATCTGTCGACTCAACGTTTGACGAAATACTTTGGATTTCAATATTTTCCATTTTGTAATAATTGTATATTTATTATTATAAAATTATATTTAGATTATATATTGCAATTAATTTGTCTGACTTATTAATCAATTTCCGAATGAGAATGTCATACTACATTTATAAAAGTTGTATATCAATTTTCCAAATTAGTTATGAGAACCAGACGTTGAACTGTCAACAGAATCCGGGGTTGCCTGGTTTTTCTCCGAAATCCGTTTCGGAGTAAGCGATTTTAACGTGCTGACTCGTTTGCTATCCACAATTTTTAGCGTAAATGTATGATTAATGCTATTAAAAAATAGTGCAGGAATACTCGTAATTTCGCCAGTGTCTTTGTCATAGACTACATCTTTTGTTTTTTGCAGTTTCGCTTTTTCTAGACAACCCACAAAAAATGTCTTCAAGCTTTTAACGTCTTTTGCTGGATAATTGTGTTCTTTTCCGTATTTTTCAGCAAAAGCGTGCAGTTTCTGCGTCTTTACCGTTTTATCCAATTTATTCCAAGAATCGCACTTGTTTTTTTGCTTTTCGTTCTCTAATAATGCATCAATTGCATTCATATTTACTGCATTTGTATACGTAGTAGTAGCCGTAGATGAACTAGTTGACACATTAGCAGTATTTGTGGAACCAAGCATATTCTAACTGTATTGTCTTTATATGATATATTGTATATTGTTTTATATTTATCTCGTTTTCAATTATATATTTATCTAGCCAAGTATGATATACGAATGAATAAAATAATTGTATTACCTGAACCAAAATCGATTCCAATAAAAACGATATCAGAGAACCTACAAAATGATATAGAAATGATTAAAGACAATGGTATACACGTAAGCACATTAGAAAAAGAAAAACAAAAACGGGTTATAACAAATACCAAAAAATGGCGTTTTACCGAAGAAGATTATACCCCAGAAAATCAAATTGGTCTATTAAAAAATATAGCAACTAGTAAACCCGAACAATACGACACAGCACAAATGTGTGTATTACAACAACTCTCACAAAAAATAGCCGGATATAAATCACAAGATATAGTAAAAACCCTCTATGTTCCATCCCAATTTATAACGCGAGAACGTGTTATAGAATTACTTATTGAATCGAACTTAAAATGCCACTATTGCAAAAAAGACATCAAGGTTCTCTACGAAATAGTTAGAGACCCATTGCAATGGACGTTAGACCGTATAGACAATGACCACGGACATAATTCGGGCAATTTATTAATTGCGTGTTTGTCGTGCAATTTGCGCCGTAAAACCATATATCACGAGCGATACGAAATGACGAAAATATGCACAAATGTAATAAAACTAGGTTAGGTATAGACCTCGCCTAGCCATATACACAAAAACTAACAATTGCAAAAACCCACATAAAAATACTTTCCTAAAAATACTATTTAGGGAAAATGGCCAATTGCGAAATACTTCCTCACCACGACGCAATAAACCAAAAACTCGCCTATTTTTATGAAACTAAAAAAATACCTAATATCATTATCTATGGCTCAAATGGTACGGGTAAGAAAACTATCATATACAGCTTTCTAAACAAGATATATCAATCTGATAAACAAAAGATAAAATCCAATGTTATGATTGTAAATTGTGCGCACGGGAAAGGAATCAAGTTTATCCGCGAAGACTTGAAATTATTTGCAAAAACCAATATTCACCTAAACAATGGTATATTATTCAAATCCATTGTTCTCCTAAATGCCGATTTTTTGACAATAGATGCACAATCAGCATTAAGACGTTGTATAGAATTATTTAGCCATACAACTCGATTTTTTATTATTATAGAAAACAAAAACAAATTGCTAAATCCCATTTTATCCCGATTTTGTACGATTTATGTTCCTGAACATATGGTGAATGACAAAATAGTAAACTTGCACACTCATTCTTTAGACAAAAAATATCCCATAGGCGATATACTCGACAAAAAACATTCGTATATTTCAAATAAACTCGACATTTTTTTTAAACAACCCGACTATTTAACTACAAACAATCTCAATGATTTAGTATGTCATTTTTACGAACAAGGGTTCTCCTGTTTAGAAATAATGGAATGGATAAACGAAACACCGATTGTAAATGCAGAAAACAAATCTGAATTAGCAATGAAATATCACAAAATAAGACGGGAGTTCCGATGCGAAAAAATGTTGATGTTTTTTCTACTACTGTCTATAAAAAGGTTTTGTGTAAAAACCGCCTAAATACTTTGTCTATAACTAGTTATAGACATAATGGACGATTTCGTTTTATCCAATTTACAAGAATCCCGAAATGAATGGTGCAGTCGTTTGCTAAGTATTCTATGTCCTTTGGTAATAGAGGGTATTCGGTCCATTTACAACGAAGCGTGGAAAATGTGCGCAGATAATGGTGAAGCTACTAAATATTTGATGACGTTTCAAAACCTTTTATCGCGTGTAGATAAATGGAACTCTGTCATAATAGAGGAAGAACGCAAACGTATTATTGAACGAAGTGGATGCAATTATTTAGAAGATTTAATTACGTGTGTTCATATTATACAACTCAAGGTTCTCACTTGTATCCGTGTAGGAAACAAACAAAAGAAAATCGATATATCTATTCCTAAATTGGACCATTTCATACACAAGGTCTATATCAATGTTGCACGAAAAGTCTACAAGAACGTATATTTGTTTGAACGTAATATAACATCATTAATGATTCAAAAGAATAATAGAGAACTTGAACAAATTGTCCAAGAATGTATATTGATTGCTATACGAGAAAGTATTCCAACGGAGGCCATTATTCGCGCATATATGGACGAAAGCGTCGAACACGAAGAAGAAGTCATTATAGAGAACTTAGTAGAACCCGGGGATAAATCGACTGATCCAGTAGTACAAAAAACGCCGGAACCCAGCGCCGAACCGATAACACCATCTAGCGATAAAATAGCGGAAACGATAGTTGCACCAGTATCACCAGGTGTGAAAAACTTGGATGATGAGAACCCAATAACCCGTATATCATTTAATGACTATGATTCTGTATTAGACCCATTGTCAAACAAAGTCGAAAACATAAATGCGCCAAAAACGGAAGATAGGTTAGAAGCAATTAGTGCGGATCGTTATTTTAAACGTAAATTAGAAGAAGACAGTGATGACGATGATGACCGTATTAAAATCCATACTGAGCCTATTGATTTGAGTGGATTTGATATATTGGATATGGACGAAAATCCTATTTCTAAAATAAATCCTAGAGACGATGAAATAACATTAGACATAGAAGAATTGGAATAGATTTTTATTATAAATATATAATAAATAATATATGCCATATCAAAAAGTTATAAAGGATTCAATAACACTTGCAGTTAATATAAAAGATAAAAAAAATAAAAAAAAACATTCAACATTTAAACACAGCAAAAATGTCAAAAATACACCACATATGTATCCAGTATCATCACTACTTACATATACAACTACACCTCAAATAACTGTGCATAATCCAAGCTCTTGTCCCACCAAGTCGATTTTACATATTTTTAATCCATACACTACAAGTTCTCCATATATTGTTAGTAGATCGCGTACATATGAGTATCCCCGTAATTTACATAACAGTATACCACTTGTAAATAATAATTATATATCATATCTCAACCCATATCCTACTTTATATCCGGTTATGTATCATATTCCAAATCCGGCATCACGTCCTACACTATATCCCACATTATATTTGTATGCAGAAACTTATACGCCTACTTATACGCCTACTTACATACCGACTTGTATACCAACTTATACACCAACTTATACACCGACTTGTATACCAACTTACATACCGACTTATACACCGACTTATACACCTAGTTATAATTATAGAAACGATTCGGACAACAACACTATACAATATTCTTATTATTCATATTATTCAAATAATAAATACAATTCTATAGTATTTGGTATTTCAACTGGTATTTGTTCTCTTTGTTTTTGCGTAATACTCATTTATGTTTACAAAAATTATACATCCAATAAATATAAATTACAAAAAATACAAAAAAACGCATCAAAACACGAGTATGAGGATTTAAATAATATACATATTGATTATAATCGTGAGTTCAAGTATTTATAATACATTTTTTGCGTTTATTTATCTGCGAAAAGTTCGTCATTAAATGTATTATGGAACAAGTCTTTATTTTAGCTATATCTATAACCTTTCTATTTTTTGTATTGAAAATAGTAGAAATGAAGTATTTAGACAAAGAAATTAAACCATTTAAATTAATTTTTAGAGATACAATAATAGTTTTCGTATCTTCTATGGCCGCATCATTTACATATTTCCATTTTAATAAACATATTCACGATTTTTTTAATATTATAACGGCTACACCTACATTAAATACTGCTGCAAATACTCCGGTTTTTACTGATGAACCCGGATTCTAGACAACAGTAGGCTATATGGGTGTATGAAGGATGTATAATACATAATATATCTCTTATAAATATATATTATGTCTGATATAAACCAGCCAAAGCAAAAACAAAGTCGAAAAGTACAGCCTATTAATCAAAAACAATCTACTGAACAAATTCCTCCAGAGAGACCCAGAAAAAACGAGATATATTCCGACCTAATGGGAGAACTTTTGGCTATAATGGTTAAACGAGGTGATAATATTCGCGCCCGGGTTTATCGGCGTGCACAAGAATCGATTCTAGCTGTGCAGCACGATATTTATGAACCCGCTGATTTGGCCGGAAAACCTGGTATAGGTCCTGTTATATTAGAAAAACTCAAAGCTTACGACGAAACCGGAACATTGGATATTTTAGAAAAGGAAAAGGAGAACCCGGAAAATATTTTGAGTGATGTATATGGTGTTGGTCCTAAAAAGGCCAAAGAATTGGTTTCTAAAGGAATAACCTCTATAGCACAATTGAGAGAAAGGCAAAACGAGGTTCTCAACGATGTCCAAAAAGTGGGCCTAAAATACTACGAAGATATACAAGAAAAAATCCCCCGCAAAGAAATCGACGAATATTCCGCCGTTTTTCAGACTGCATATGACACCGTAAATAAGAAAACTGAAATGAAATATGAAATTGTGGGTAGCTACAGGCGAGGTGCGACAGCATCCGGTGACATAGATGTGATTATAACCGCTAAAGACGCCACTGCATTTAGCAAGTGGATAGACGAATTATTGAGTACTAAAATAATCATTGAAGTTCTCTCTAGAGGTAAGTCTAAATGCTTAGTTATAACCCGATTACAGGAAGGATATTTGGCCCGGCGCGTTGATTTTTTATATACTACACCGGAGGAGTATCCATTCGCAGTTCTCTATTTCACAGGAAGCAAGGGATTTAATGCCACAATGCGGGGGTTTGCATTGACCAAAGGATTATCGCTAAATGAACACGGTTTATCCAAAATGGTGGACAAGAAAAAGGAGGAAAAACTTTCCCTAAATATTGTGGATGAACGGGGGATTTTTGACTATTTGGGTCTTGTGTATAAAGAACCGAATGAGCGTATAGATGGTCGCGCAGTTGTCTCGACTAGCCGTAAGGCCGAATCGGTACCGGTTATAGAAAATGTGGGAGAACCAGTTGTTGAAAAAGAATCTGCACAAAAAACAATGGAAAAAAATGTTCCTAAATCTTCGGCCAAAGAAATGAACAGTTCTCCAAAACCCCCAAAAAAAACGCGGAAAAATCTTCCTAAAGTTTTTCCTAAAGATCCTAAAGAGATAGAATCCTTTTGCACGGATTTTTTGAAACAAAAAGGGGAAGAAAAATCGGAGGACAAAAAAGAACAGGGTCCTGAAATGCCTAAATATTCCGCGGAACAAAACCAGATTTTACAAAAAGAAACAATTGAAGAACTTCCTAAATATTCTGGGGAACCAAACTTGATATTACAAAAAGAAACAAGTAAAGAAGTTGCTAAAGTATCAACAATCAAAAAAAAACGGAAATCAAAAACCCAAAAAGTTTCTAAAGAACCAATTGTTATAGAATCAAAAACGCCTAAATCTCCCAATCAACTATTGCAAAGTTCTCTTAAATCAAAAACCCAAAAAGTTTCTAAAGAACCAACTATAACAGAACCAAAAACGCCTAAATTGAAAGAACCAGAAGTTATAGAAATACCAGGTTCTCCTAAATCCCCAAAATCTTCAATAGAAAAACAACAACAACCAATTATTATTCCTAAATCTTCTATATCCAAAAAACCCAGAAAAACAAAAACGGAAAAAGTTCCTAAAGTTCCTAAAGAACCAAAAGTAAGAACCCAGAAAAACAAACCCTCAAAAAGTTCTCCTAAAGAATCAAAAACCATAGAAGTTCCTAAAGGTTCTCCTAAAGAATCAAAAACTATAGAAGTTTCTAAAGGTTCTCCTAAAGAATCAAGACTCGCAAACATTGAAATAAAAACCCCGGAAGAACCTATTGCAAAAATCGAATACAACAAATTGGATAGTGCTAAAGATGTTCCTAAAGAACCCAAAACCAAAAAACCCCGAAAAAACACAACTAAAAAACTTCCTAAAGGTTCTCCTAAAGATCCAAAAATCCCAGAAAACATAAAACAAAAAACCCCGGAGGGAGAAACTTCTCCTAAATATTCTATAACTCAAAACCCCAAAAGTATTTCAAGACACGGATCCAAAAAATCAGTGGAAAAACAAAAAGCAACTGATATAAAAGTATCTCAACAACCCATTGAAACTATGCCTAAAGAACTTGTTGAAACGGCTAAATCCCATATTCAAGACTTTAAAAATACTGGTATAACAGTTCTTGAAAAACTCTCGCAAGAAGAACTCGCAACACTATTACTGGTAGCAAATGCCAACTATTACAATGAAAAAGGCGGATTGATGACGGACAACGAATATGATATTGTAAAAGAATATATGGAAAAGAAATATCCCACAAATGCAGTCATACAACAAGTAGGAGCACCTATTGCCGATAGAGTTAGGAACAAAGTAGAATTGCCATATGAAATGTGGTCAATGGACAAAATCAAACCGGATTCCAAAGCACTCGCCGGATGGGTCCGAAAATACCCGGGTCCATATGTTCTCTCTTGTAAATTGGATGGAGTAAGTGGATTGTATTCCACAGAAGGCGATATTCCTAAATTGTTTACCCGGGGCGACGGAAAAGTCGGCCAAGACGTTAGTTTCCTATTGCCGATATTGAAATTGCCACAAGAAAAAGGCATCGTTGTTCGCGGAGAGTTTATTATTCCTAGAAAAGTATTTGCGGAAAAATATGCTAAACAATTCGCGAATCCACGTAATCTAGTATCTGGTATAGTATCTTCCAAGAAAGCCGATGAAAAAACGGCCGATTTACATTTTGTGACATATGAAGTCATTATGCCGCAATTAAAACCCCGTGAACAACTTGCTAAACTAAAGGCTAGTGGATTTGAAGTAGTCCAAAATGAAACCCGGGCTACACTTTCTAATGAATCTTTGTCTGAAACATTGGTAGATTGGCGCATCAATTATGTGTATGAAATCGACGGAGTTATAGTAACCGACGATGCCATACATCCTCGTATTTCCGGAAACCCCGAACACGCATTTGCATTCAAAATGGTTCTTTCCGATCAAAAAGCAGAAGTAAAAGTAGTCGATGTATTATGGTCGCCCAGTAAAGACGGGTTCCTAAAACCCCGGGTCAGAATCGAACCGGTCAGTTTAGGCGGAGTGACCATTGAATATGCAACTGGATATAATGCCAAGTTTATAGAAGACAATATGATTGGTATAGGTGCAATAGTGGAAATAATTCGTTCGGGAGATGTTATACCAAAAATACTAAAGGTCGTAGTTCCGGCCGAAAAAGCAAAAATGCCCTTAGAGTCATACAAATGGAATGATACTCGAGTAGATGTATTACTCGAGAACGCAGGAGAAAACACGACAGTGCAAGAGAAGAATCTAACGGCATTTTTTACACATTTGGAAGTCGATGGTCTAAAATCCGGAAATATCAAGAAACTAATGGCTGCAGGATACGAGACAATACCGAAAATCTTGGCAATGACCAAAGAGGATTTTGCTAAATTGGGATATAAGACAATGGCGGATAAATATGTGGAGAACATCAAAGAAAAAGTCGAGAATGCAAGTTTAGTTGATTTGATGGTTGCTTCGGGGACAATAGGTAGAGGTATGGGTGCGAAGAAAATCGAACCCATTTTAGAAGCTCATCCTGATATATTGGTTAGCAAAGATGACCAAGCGACTAAGATCGCGAAAGTAAAATCGGTAAAAGGAATCGAACTCAAGACGGCGACTCTGTTTGTGGAGAACATTCCCCGATTTATAGAGTTTTTGGATAGTATTGGACAGACTAAAAAGTTGACACAACCTGGGTCGGCGAAGCCTACCATTGCACCCGAAAATGCGGTTGATAAATCGAATCCATTGTATGGCAAAAAAATTGTTATGACGAAAGTGAGAGACCAGGATATTATTAGAGAACTAAAAGCTCGGGGCGCGATTTTGAGCGATAACATAGACAAAAATACGTATGTGCTTATAGTAAAGTCGTTGGAAGATAGTTCAAACAAGACGAAATATGCAGTTGAACATAATATACCAATTATGACCCCTGAAGCTTTCAAGGAAAAGTATTTGGTATAGGATTTGTTATTGCAAAAAATTGATTTAGATGAAGGTACATATATTATTGTATGAATATATGTAATTATTAAAATGAACACTCCTGTCGAATATATTTATACTAGACAGCACGAGTCATATGACAAATATGATGCTTGCAAGCTTGGTAAAGCAAATAATATACCTGAACGAGACAGTCAATATGCGACAGGTGAGATGGTACGGGGGCATTTTGAGTCGGTCTATGAAGTTCCCGTTAAAACGGCGAGAAGTATTGAGAAATTGTTGCAATACGAGTTTCGTCATTTGAACATTAAACACGATGCAGGCGTAGAGTTCTATAGCAAAACAATTATTACTCTTATTGAACCGTGTTTAATTAAATACGGAATCAACTATAGAAAATTATCACAATCAGAAATCGGCAAGTTAGTAAGATGCAATAGGGTAAAAAAAATAATAAAAAAAATACATATTCAATCATTGATTCAAATACTAAAATCCAGTAGGACAAACAAAGAAGTGGTTTTATATGAGCCAAGAAAAGACCAAGTCTCCATTATTGAAAAATCGATTGTACATTTTCAACAAAACGATAAAGGTGTTCTCGTATTAATGTGCGGAGTAGGTAAAACATTAATCTCGCTATGGATTACACAAAAATTAAACTCAAATACGATTCTAATCGGTGTTCCAAATACATTATTACTAAAGCAATGGGAAAATGTAATTTGCAGATTGTTTCAAAGTTTTCCGTATTTAATTGTATCAAGTGGTGTGAGTAGTACTGGTGTAATAGAGTTTTTGGAGCATAACCAAAAAAAATGCATTGTTATAACAACCTATTCATCGGCACATAAAGTATATACAGCAACTCTACACGCTCATTTTGTATTTAGTATGAAAATAAATGACGAATGTTTTCCATTTGAAACAGGAATACAAACAGATACAGGAGTAATTAAAATAGGTAAATTATACAATATGTTTGAGAGAAAAGAAGAATTACCATTAATATTATCATTTAATGAAAATGATAAAAAATTTGAGTATAAAAAATTAACTTATGCATGGCGAAAAGAAAATAAAAAATTGTTAAAAATTCAAATGTCTAAAAAAATTATTAAATGCACAGAAAACCATAAAATTTTAACCAATAATGGTTATATTGAAGCAATAAATTTAAAAGAAAATGATTTAATTTTATCTAAATATGATACTAATCATATTGATACAATAGTAGCACCTTGTTTGAATAATGACCAATTACAATTAATATATGGTTCATATTTAGGTCATGGACATTTATCATATACATCAGATAATAGATTAAGATTAAAAATTATTCATTGTGAAAAACAAAAAGAATATTGTTTATGGAAAGCGAATATGTTGAATATTAATGAAATAACTTTTATTGAAAAAAATGGTTATTCAAAAAAACCAGCATATACTTTTCAAAGTAAAATATTTGATTTGGATAATGAAATACCAAGAGATACAAAAATAGTTCCTAATTGGTTATTGGATAAAATAGATGTCAAAGGAATAGCAATATGGTTTATGGATGATGGTTCAGTTAGTAGATATGAAAATAATGAAATATCTTCAATAACTATCCATTCTAATAACTATGATGAAGAAACACATATTAAATTTATTAGTAAATTCAAAAATTATGATATTGAGTGTTCTTATTCAAAAGTAAAAGAGAAATATTATTGTTTAAAATTCAATAAAGTAAATTCATTAAAATTATTAAATTTAATTACTCCATATATTCATAGTGATTTTAACTATAAAATAAGTAATATATATTTGGATAAATATGAATGGAATAATAAATTTTTAGAATATGGAACATTAAAAATTACAAAAATAACAAATATTATTAATAATGGTTTTCATAGTGATAAACCTTATGTATATGACATAGAAGTTGAAGATAATCATAATTTTATTATAGGAACAATAGATAGAAATAATAATAATGATAAATATATTGATGGACCTATTGTTCATAATTGTCATCATTTAACTACGAGTAATATGAAATTAGCTCATACCACAAAAACATATGTTCAAATGTTAAATATTTTGTCTTACAAGCAAATATCATTAACGGCTACACTTAAACAGCTTGAAACATTGAGTGATGATGGGATTGTAGTTTCGAATGAT
>Ga0066180_10000155_pt1 | contig 13368 bp, 10 predicted proteins | sample LauGreSBDMM110SN_4_FD_59338 | JGI IMG/M metagenome (GOLD analysis project Ga0066180, IMG submission 59338) | Freshwater lake microbial communities from Lake Michigan, USA - Su13.BD.MM110.SN (version 2) (version 3) | ecosystem: Environmental > Aquatic > Freshwater > Lake | place: Lake Michigan... | reverse complement strand
TATTTAAATCAAAACCTACTGAAGTAGTTGATGTAAGGACAATGCAACCACCTGTAAATAAAAAAGATTTTATCCCCGCACGTTATTCTATGATTACAGGCGACACAAGATTATCACCAAATAACGACTATGAAGTAAAAGGGTTGACTAGTGAGGATAATATATATGGGAATAAAGTAAAAGTAGTCTTAATTTCAAAGGCAGGTTCAGAAGGCATTGACTTAAAGTTTATAAGACAAGTTCATATATTAGAACCATGGTATAATATGAATAGACCAGAGCAAGTAATTGGTAGAGCAGTGCGTAACTTATCACATAAAGACTTACCATTTGAGAAAAGAAATGTACAAATATTTATGTACGGAACTATTCTTGAAAATAATAAAGAAGAGGCGGCGGATTTATATGTATATCGTGTTGCTGAATATAAGGCAATTCAAATTGGTAAAATAACCAGGATACTTAAAGAAACCTCTGTTGACTGTATTATTAATCATGACCAGACCAATTTTTCACAAGAAATAATGTCTAGCCATTTATCACAACCAATTCAACAAAATTTATCTAACGGCGCAATAATATCTAATTATAAAATAGGTGACGCACCTTTTTCGCCTGCGTGTGATTATATGGCTACATGTGATTATACTTGTAGGCCAAATAAAATAATAAATAAAAACGATTTAAACGAAGATACATATAACGAACAATTTATTATTTCAAATGCCGATAAAATATTACAAAGAATTAGAATGCTTATGAAAGAAGGGTTTTTTTATAAAAAAGACGTATTGTTAAGATTAATTAGAACACCAAAAGAATATCCATATGTTCAAATATATTCTGCGCTAACATATTTAATCGAAGATGAAAATGAATTTATTACGGATAAATACGGAAGAAATGGTAGACTTGTTAATATTGGAGAATATTATTTGTTTCAACCAATAGAGTTACGTGATAAAAATATTTCTATATTTGAAAGGTCTGTTCCAATAGATTATAAACATAATTTCGTTAATTTTGAAATAAATAAAGATTTTGGTAAAACCCAAGTGCCTATTCCTATTCCTACTCCTATTCAAATGCTTCAAGAAAAAAGCAATCCAATAGTAGATGAAATAAGAACCAATTTTGAGATTGCTAAAGAATTTATGAGTCAACCTCCTTTGCCGCGTAAAGAAGATAATTGGTATAAACATTGTGGAATAATAATGGGTAAATTATCAAATGAATATCCAGAGATGAGTAATTATTTGTTTGAGTTTTTAATTGCGCATATTATTGAGTTATTATTTTACGAGGATAAATTGAATTTATTGAAATATATTTATTCATTAGAAAATATAGAACGTAATAGCATTGAATGGAGTATAAAAACATATTTTGAAAAGCATATTATAATAACAGAAGAATTCTCCGCAATATTAATGTATAACTTAAATAAAGAAACATATATGATTTTAAAAGATAATAATGATTGGGTGGTTGCTGAACCAGAAGATATAAGAGATATTATGAATTCAACAGGTTCAACAAAATTTGATACAACCGAATATAATACAATTATAGGATTTATTGGATTAGAAAAAAATAATAAATATAATGTATTTAAAACAATAAATACTTCAGCAAAACGAAATAAAGGAGCCAGATGTGATGAATCTGGGAAGCCAAAAATAATACAAAAATTAAATGACATAATAGGGGAAGAAAAATATGTTATATCTCAACCAGAAATCAAAGAACTTAATATTATTGAATTATGTATAATGTTAGAATTTATGTTAAGATATTATGATGAAACACAACAAAAACAACAAAAATGGTTTTTAACACCTGAATTAGCATTAAAATTTAAACTTTATACTGTAACTGTATAATTATATATTAGAATAATTGTATTTTTTTCAATTAAAAAATAAAATTGAAAAAAATACAATTAAAAGATTAAAATGTATATAGATTATAATGGAGACCACAAAACCTAATCGTAAATTTAAACAACGACAAGACACCAAATTAAAATCAATATATTCTAGATGTTTAATAACCAAAACAATTACATTGCCAATAACCGCAATAGGTAACAATATTAGTGAAACAATTGAAAACATAATCAAAATAAATTTTGAAGGTAAATGTATTGTAGAAGGATATATTAAACCAAATTCAAGTAAAATAATAACATATTCTAGCGGCGTTATAAATAGAGGTAATCGTGTATCATTTGAGGCGGTTTTTGAGTGTGAGACATGTTTTCCTGTTGAAGGAATGCTTATTTCGTGTGTAGCAAAAAATATTACAAAAGCAGGTATTAAAGCAGAAAGTGATAAAGAGGTCCCTTCGCCGATTGTTGTATTTATTGCTAGGGACCATCATTTTAATAATGCGTATTTTAATGAAATAAAAGAAGGCGATAAATTCAATGTAAGAGTAATAGGTCAAAGATTTGAATTAAACGATACTTATATTTCAATAATAGGAGAAATTATTAAACCAAAAGTAGACCAACCAAGAATAGAGCAAAAGGCAAGAATATCAATAGAAGATTAAAGAATGTAAAAAAAAGATTTTTGAAAAGATATAAAAAGATGTTTACATATTTTTTATAATGGAAACATACGTAATTGAAAATGAAATAGCACAGGAAGATAATAGTTATCCAATAACAGAACTAAATAATATTCGTAATATCATTGAAAGCATGAATAAATTTAATCAAATTGAAATATTAAGGATACTTCATAAATATAATTGTGTTATTAATGAAAATAAATATGGCATACATATTAATTTAACTGAAATTAAAAAGGAAACAATTGATGATTTAAAAGTTTATATTAATTACGTAAATGCACAAGAAATTAACTTAAATACTGTTGAACAACAAAAAGAAGAATATAAGAATACATATTTTTCAAAAGATATTAAAGATAAAAAACAAAAATAAATAATGGAGTTGATAAGTGAGTTACAAGACGTTATGTTAGATAATAAATATATAAAGCATAAATTATGCCAACCACAAATACAAATGTACGAAAATGATCAAAACCAAAAAGCGCATTTACCTTCTTCTATACATTTGTTGAACCAAATACAAATTGAGGATACGTCGTCTACTCCAGCATTCCCAGTTCAAAAAAAAATTATTGAACCTTCGCAAATGCCTCCTCCACCACTCCCGCCTTTAATATTACCAAATAAACAAAAAAATATATTTATTCCAAGAGAAAAAGACACATTATTTTGGTGTTTTTATATTTTAAAAAATGGAGAAACCAAATATGAAACGATGTATTCAAAGAATGAGGTAATTGCCAAACAAATAAAGATTGAATATGTAGATATTATTAGAAAAAACAAACAAATTATTAAAACACATAAGTTTGACGCGATTAGTAATATTGAAAACAACTTAGCGAATGAAAATTATTTAAACATAAAAACATTTTTTACTTTATGTGCCATTGAAAATATTAATATATTATTTGTAATAAATAAAACATATTATGAGTTACTTACAAATGATAAGGATGAGTTATTTATTTTTTATTCTTTACCGACTGGAGGAGATAGAAAGAATTACAGATATGGATATGAAATAAATAAAAACAATAAGGCAAACGATATAAAAGAAACTCATTTTAAAATTGAAAACATAGGTAAACCTATTCTTTCAATGTCTTCTTATAAAATTACAGAATTATTAGAAATATGTAATAAATTAAATATTGAAACTATAAATAAAGAAACTGGTAAAACTAAACTTAAAAAAGATTTATATGAATCAATCGTTCAAAATTTTTAACCAAAGGCTTTTAAATTAACCAAAGGCTTTTAAATTAACCAAAGGCTTTTAATCTTTAATTTATAATTTATAATTTATAATTTATAAATTATAAAAAATTGAACTATAATTTAAAAATATGTTTAAATAATATAATAATGACTTCTATTAATCAAGAAAAAATGACGTATGATATACCTGAATTAAATTCGATATTTCGTAATTTAGACAGCGACACCCAGCAAAAAATATTAAAATATGCCGATAAATCTGTTCAAAGTAATATATTAAAAGTAATTGGAAACTCGAAAGCAATGGAATTTTATGAAGCTTTAAATGAAAAAGATAAGGCAAAATTAAATGAGTTACCTATACGTGATAAATATAACATCATACAAAGATTATTTAATGAAAACAACTTAAAGAACCAACAAAATCAAAAACAACTACCGCCAGTTTTAGAGTCAGTTGACACAGAAAAAATAGAAGAATTACTCATAGAAAATAAACAGTTAGAAAAAGAACCACTAGCAAAAAACAGCGACCCACCACAAAAAAGGTTTAATGATTTAGTAAAAGCGTTTTATTCATATAATCCATATATTGCGTCTACTAAAAAATCGAACGAACTAGAAGTCAAATTTGGTACAAAAGGGATTAAACCTCTTACCAGAAATGATTACGATAACGTAATACGTAAATTAAAATCATTTGGGTTCGTAAGTTCTGTTAATGAAGGTGTTTATTTATTACGTGTTAATTGTCAGTTTATGGATAGTAAAACTGGAACAGTAAAATTATCTGATATTAGAACGGAAATTTCAGGCATTCATAATATACAAGAATACTGTAACAATAATGATTTAAAAGCGTTATACATAAAAACACCATCATGTATTAATTTTGTAAACAAGAGGGTCGCAATATCAACGGATAAAAACAATAAATTTGTAATGAAGTATTTTCCAGTTGATTTTAAAGATTTCAATTTCAGAGTTACTTATAATACAGAAGAAGAGGTAATTTATGGAATTAAAAATTTTACAATTGATAATTGGAAAAAATCTAAGAAAATTTTCAGGTATTTAAATCGTGTTAGTTTTAGACACCCTGATTATCCTGTAATAGTTGATATTAGTATTGTAAAATATGGGAATAGAGGTCAAGATAGATATGGGAGACAAGGCAACGGTGATATGATACCTGTATATACTCTCGAAGAATCTAATGTTTTTAATAATAATGAAGTATATGAGATTGAGATTGAAGTTGATAATAGTAAAATAGGACCAGGAACCAAATTTAATACACCAGAATTAATTCTAGAATCATTAAGAAAAGTTATAAAATATGTGTTAGGTGGATTACAAGGAACAAACTTTCCAGTATCTTATATAGAACAACGCGAAGTATTAGATGAATATATGAAAATAATCTGGAAAGACGAATATGACCCTAATAAACGAATAGGTAATCAATATTTCATTGGTCCAAATTCTATTACTCTACAAATGGTAAATATCTCACAACCAGATGAAAATAATAGTGACGTTAATATACGAACCAATTTTGTAGTTACAGATAAAGCAGATGGTGATCGCCATTTATTATTTATTTCGAGTAAAGGAAAGATTTATTTAATTAATACAAATATGGATGTTATATTTACTGGCGCTAAAACTAGTAATGAAATATGTTTTAATACTATTATTGATGGCGAATTAATTGCACATAATAAAAAAGGTAGTTTTATTAACCTATATGCTGCGTTCGATATATACTATTATAGAAAAGAAGATGTGAGACCATATACATTTATGTTACTAGAAAAAGAAGAAAATATGTATAAATCTCGCTATTATTTACTTAAAAGTGTTCTTTCTGAATTAAAACCAGTATCTGTAATTGAAAATAAAGAAAAAGAACCCCAAACTTTTACGAAATTATTGGAAAAAATAAATAAAGGAAATAATTTTATTTCACCAATAAAAATTGTGGCAAAAGAGTTTTTCCCAATGAATAATAAACAAACAATATTTGATGCTTGTGATATTATTTTAAATAAAGAAAAAGAAGGTCGTTTTGAATATGAAACAGATGGTCTCATTTTTACGCATTCTTATTTTGGTGTAGGAAGTAATGAAATCAGTAAGGCTGGACCCAAAAATAAAATCACCTGGGACAAATCATTCAAATGGAAACCACCACATTATAATACTATCGATTTTCTTGTAACAACTGACAAAAATACTACTGGTGAAGATAAAATAAATTCAGTTTTCGACGACGGGGTTACATTACAATCAAACGAACAATTTAATGAATATAAAACACTTATATTAAGATGTGGATTTAGCGAACGTAAAGATGGTTTTATTAATCCTTGTCAAGATATAATTGATGATAAATTGCCGCAATTTAATGAACGATATGAAGACACACCAGAAAATGATTATTTACCTAAACGGTTTTATCCTACTGAACCATATGATATAAACGCAGGTTTATGTAAAATGTTATTAACTACCGATAGTAATGGTGCAAGACAAATGTTTACTGAAAAAAACGAAGTATTCGGCGATAATACCATTGTAGAGTTTAGGTATGATTTTGAAAGAGAAGACGGGTGGAGATGGGTGCCTTTACGTGTTAGATATGATAAAACATCTCGATATTTAAGAAATGAAAAAGAATATGGCAATTCGTATAAAACTGCTAATGAAAATTGGAAATCTATTCACCCATCAGGTAGAATAACAGAAGAAATGTTGTCGAGTGGTTTAAATATACCAGATATATATGTCAGCGAAGATAAATATTATAACACACCTGCTGGTAAATTTTATACAGAATCATTAAAAAACTTTCATAATTTATATGTAAAAAAATTATTAATTAAAAGTGTATCAAAACAAGATGACACTTTAATTGACTATGCTTGTGGAAAAGCAGGTGATTTATCAAAATGGATTACCGCTAAATTATCGTTTGTTTATGGTATAGATTTGTCGAGAGATAACTTAGAAAATAGACTAGATGGCGCTTGTGCGAGATATTTAAAGGCTAGAAAAACAAATAAACGAATGCCTTATGCTTTATTTGTAAATGGTAATAGTGCGTATAATATTAGAAGTGGACAAGCGTTATTAAATGATAAAGCCAAACAAATAAATGGGGCGATTTTTGGTAAAGGTTCAAAAGACCCCGAAAATATTGGTAAGGGCGTTGCTAGGCAATATGGTAAACATGAAGATGGGTTTAATATATCATCGTGCCAATTTGCTTTACATTATTTCTTAGAAACCCCAGATACGCTTAAAGGATTCGCACAAAATTTGTCAGAATGTACCAAATTAAATGGATATTTTATAGGAACTGCTTATGATGGTAAATTAATATTTGATATGTTAAAAAATACACCTCTCGGTGAAAGTGTACAAATTATAGAAAATGGTAAAAAAATATGGGAAGTAGTAAAAGGTTATAATGCAGAGATTTTTGCGGATGATTCCAGTTGCATTGGATATAGAATTGATGTTTATCAAGAATCGATTAATCAATTAATTACAGAATATTTAGTTAATTTTGACTATTTAGACCGTGTGTTAAATGCGTATGGTTTTAGATTAATAAATAAAGAAGAAGCGACCGAATTAAACCTTCGTGATGGTTCTGGAATGTTTAGTGAATTATACGCAAATATGTTAGATGAAATTAATAAAAATAGGTTCAAATCGAAAGATTATGGTAATGCGCCGAATATGAAGAAGTATGAACAAAAAATATCGTTTTTAAATAGATATTTTATTTATAAAAAATACATGGAAGTAAATGTTAGTAAAGTTGTTATTGATTTTGAAGAATATAATGAACAAAGTAATATAAACCCGCCAGAAAATCAACAAGAAAAGATAACAGAAGAAAAAATAACAGAAGAAAAGATAACAGAAGAAAAAATAACAAAACAAAATAAAAAAGAAAAGAAGGAAAAAACAGAAAAAACAGAAAAACCTAAAGTAAAAAAATTAAATAAAAAAGTTACAATTATGTCTACTGAAATGGAAGATATTGCTGCAGAAAAAGAAACACCAATAGAAGCACAAATAGAAACACCAATAGAAGTACCAATAGAAGTACAAAAAGAAACACCAATAGAAGTACAAAAAGAAACACCAATAGAAGTACCAACAGAAGCACAAAAAGAAAAAGAAGTAAAATTAAAGAAAAGAACTAAAAGTAATAAAACTATTGTAGAAGGAGAAAGTGAAGAATCTAAAACAGAAAAAACAAAAACAAAAAAAAATAAGAAACCACCGATAAAAATTATAATTGAAAAAGATGATTAAATGCGTTATTATTTCAATGATGTGCAATTTAGTTTATGTAATATTTACTTAAACATGTGATGTAATTTATTAATTTTTTATATAATAATAATATATAATGTATATATCATTATCATCCTCATTCGCAGGCAATGCTTGCGCTATTAAACAAAGCATAATTAATTACACAACAAGTAATGATAAAACACAATTTTTTGATTGGTTAGTTTGTAGTATGAAAAGTGTAAAAAAACAAATGCGAATTATTAACATAAAAATCTTTCTAATCTAAATTCAAAAATATAATCTGGATTTATTAAATTAATTAATGTATCGTGATATGCGTTTTTTATTAAAAATATTTCGTTAAATAAATTAAAAAAAAGCGGTAAAATGCTAATTAAAAAACTATCATAGAATATAATAACTTTATGTTTACAATTGTTATTTTTGTTATAAATTATATTTTGCGATAAAATAACCCAGTTTACAATATCACCTAATAAACAATTTGTTTTATCAATTAAATCATAATCTAAAAATCTTAACTCATCATTTGTTATAATATGACGGCAATAAAAATCTGGTATATCATCAGAATAATAAAATGTGTCCATTTTGTCATTATCATCTAAAATTTGATTTCCTAAATTAGTTTCCCAAGTTAAATCACCAATTCCCAGATTTTTGTGTGATAATACACATTTCTCTTTGTTTATATTGATTATTTTTGGTTTTAACTCCAAATTATATATATCATTGACCGTTTCAATAAAATTTTTATAAATAATATAATTTCCTTTTAAATTAATATGTGTATCTGTTTTATAATAAACGTCGTCTAAGTCTTTTAATAATTTATATCCATCTAATATTTTTTTGCCGAATTTATTTTTGTATATATCGAACCCTGGTCTATATTTAACTTTATATTTGTCTGGTAAATGTGCTCTATATACAAAACACTTATTTGGGTAAATAACCATAAAATATTTATTAATATTCTTATTATAATGTTCTAATTTTTTATCGGTTATTAAATTTAAATTATTACAATGAACTTCTAATTCTTTAGCGCTATCATTCTGTAAAAATAAATACCCGTTTTTTCCAATTAATGTTTTGTTCATTATATATTTGTTATTTTATTTTATTTTATTTTATTTATTGTATTTATTTTATCTTAACAGTTGTTGTATTATAGGTATTTGGCGACTGTGAAAAATGATTAGAATTAAACACGTTACCGCCTGAGAAAAATCGATATGGGCTAGGTTGAGATATAGGAACACGATATATGGGTAAAGTTTTATAACTACATATAACTACATAATTTTTTATTTTGGTGCTGAAATATAGTAGGCGCATTACATATAGGCGCTTTATTTTTAAGTAAATTTGATACATTATTAGCATTTCCAGTATAAAGTTCATTTGCCGTAATTAAGTTTTCTCCTGTATTATTATAGTTTTTAATAGACGCCGCATTTGTCGTTATAGTATCATAATTTAGTTTTAAATTTTTGGTTGAACTATCAACCGCACCTTGTTTCGCATATTTATAATTATTTGGTTTATATACAACCAATTGGCAACCAGTTTGGTTAGAAGGTCCCGTCAGTGGCATACCACTATACGGATTATTTATAAATCCAGTAAATACATTTATTGCCGATTGTTTTTGTGAACTTGGTAACCCATTTATCCAAGTAAAAAAACCAGAAATAGAATTAATGTTAAGAGAATTGAAACTATTTACGTTACTTTGTGTTAAAACACCTTCCGTTAACATTATAACAAGCATTTGAGAAATAAGTGCGTTTTCAGTAGCATCATATATCTGTGTGTTTGGTTGACAATTTGCTAAATAAGTATTTTGAAGTGACGCTGGGCTTCCAGGTGTTGCCGAAGTATTATTTTGCGACGCAACCATATAAGGATTTGAATTATATATAGTATTATTTAAAGTATTTTCGGTTAAAAAGTTAAACGATTTTTGGTCATATGTTTTACATCTATTTTGTAAATATTGTTTATGTGTAGTATAATAATTTTTCTTTAAATTTGTACTCGCATAAATTGCACGTCTTTTTGCCTTGTATTCTTGATTGCAACATAATACAGGATTGGTTACATTTTGTTCTGGATTTTCAGTTAAATATGTTTTATTAGGATAATATGACGATACAATGCCGACGCCTTTACAAGACGTACAATTTTCGTTTAATTGTTCTGTGTCGTTTACTTCATTAGGTGGGTTTTGTTTTATTATAAATGCGCCAGGTTTTTCTTGTAATTCATTTAGCAATCCAGAACCGCCAAATCCGCCACCGAGTGAAGTGCCTTTACTAGAAGACACAAACCTATTCATATTATAATTAATTAAGGCCGTTTCATCTATATTTAATGTTATATTTCGGTCGTGCGGATTTTGCGCAACAATATTTGTTATATCGGTTAATGGTTGATTTGGTATAACACGACCTTTTCTGAAATGTTTAATCGGTCTAGGAATAAATACCCGTTGGTTGGCATATGTTCTTGAAGGAAACGACCCAGATTGAAATACGTTTCCAGTATCATTATTTGTAAGAGGTCTTATATGTCCACTAGCAGTTCCTAATGGGTTACTGCTTGGTCCAGTACCCTTCCATGAAATATATTGTTTATTATAAGTTGTACTATGATTACTATAACCAGATGCTGGCATAGATGACCTCATACCTTGTGGAAAATAAGCGGTTGACATTTATATTATTATAGAAGAAAATAAAAACTAATATTATATTATATTAATGATTATTTTACTTATAATATTTTTTATCGTTTTAATAATTTTAGCATGTAGTAAAAATAATATAATAGAAGGTCTAACAAATACAACAACCACCAATGCGACCGACCAATATCAAACTTATAACACAAATGACCCACAAAATGCTTTAATATTATCTCAAAAAAATGCTGGTAATATAGAATACTTAAAAGAACGAATAGATGATATACAGAGTTTAAATTCAACGGTAGCAGATTTACAGAAAACAGTAGATACATTACAAACACAAGTAAATGGGTTGGTAGCATCTAATCAGCAATATGTAACTCAAATGACAAATAATAAATCAGCGAATAACAGTTCGTCAGGTAATACTTCATCAAGTAATACTTCATCAAGTAATGTATAATAATTACTAAAAAATAAAATAACAATATTTATATAATGTCTAATGTTTTTACTGGTGCATTGAATAATTCACAAGACCTTCAAAACAAATTATTAGGTCCAACATATCCTTATTATAAAAACATAAAAATGCCTAGTCAAATAGGAATGAGTGACTATGGTTCTCTTCAACAAGTAGGGCGAAATGTAGACGGATTAGTTGATTACGTAGAAGTACTTGTTACTGGAAATAGTAGGGCGTCAGCAACTGGCAGACCATTAGGAAATAAATTTTTTTTAAAAACTGGTGCTAAATGTCAAGACGTTAAAAGTAACAATCAGGTAGATAGATATATTTATGTAAATAATGTTCCAGAAGGTAATATACCATTTATATCACAAGGTTTAGGTGTAAATTTTAGTGAATTTAGAGGCTTAATTCCTGGTGCGATGGGTAATTTAAATGTATTAAATCCTTATGGTATAATGAGTTCATTTTTAGCGGGTTCTACGCCGCCATGTCAAGAAATTACAATGCAAACTATTGATGTGAATAATAATTCATCATCAGAAACACATTATGTTACGTTATCTGACATAGGAGGTATGGACCCATGTATATTTCCTAATAGAATAAATCCATTAAATGGTAATAGATGTCAAGAAACATTTGAAACGCAAAACCTAAACCAAAATAATTTAAATGATGATGAATTTATTTATGGTTTACCTATGGACCCATTAGCACAGGTTTATTTTGCTGGACTAGCGGGGGTTGGTATATATATATTATATCGCCTTATGAATAAGGCGAATTAACAAATTTACAATAAATTTATTTATAATTTATTAATAATTTATTAATAATTTATTAATAATAAATTATATTATAATATTATAGTATTACAATATTATGAACAATTATGTAGTAGCAATACCAACGTATAATAGACATGATGTTATTGAAAATAAAACACTTAAAACTCTTATCGAAGGAAATGTGAGTAAAAGCAAAATTTATTTATTTGTGGCTAATGCGGAGCAATATAAATTATACGAAGAGGCAATACCGAAAAATATGTATAATAAAATTATAATAGGTAAAAAGGGAATAACAAATCAGAGAAAATTTATCGCAAAATATTTTCCTGAGGGTCAATATGTGATATCTATGGATGATGATGTTGAAGAATTTGAAGTGTTAAAAGGAGAAAAATTAGTTAAATTAAAAAATGTAGATGATTTTTTTATAGATGCTTATAAGTTACTAAAAAAAGAGAAATTATTTATTTGGGGAATTTATCCTGTTCGTAATCCTTTTTTTATGTATAAAAATATTACGACTGATTTGCGTTTTATAATAGGGGTTACATTTGGATTTATTACTAGACATAATAAAAAATTAGAACCTTCAATAAAAGCAGAAACCAAAGAAGATTATGAACAAACTATATTATATTATAAAATGGACGGTGGAGTATTAAGATTTAATAATATAACGACAAAAACAAAATTTAATTCACCAGGAGGGCTAGGAACAGATAGATATGAAAGAAATAAGACTGCTGCTGAATATTTAGAAAAAACATATCCTGATATTATTACTGCTTTTAAAAGAAAAAATGGAACACATGAGGTAAAATTGACTAGATTAAAACGTATTATTTAATTATTTTTTACACCCTTGAAGATTCAAATTTTCATCGGTGTATAATATTTTTATTTCATTTTTTCAATTTTATAATTATTATTTAGTAATAATTATAAATATTATTTATATATTTATCGTCTATGTCTACGTGTCTTATGTCTACGACTACCGTGTTTACCGCCTTTTCTTCGTTTTCCTGTTTTAACAATAGTATTCATTACATTACCAACTGTGCCGTTTAATAAACCAGTTGCGGGTTCAGTTATCAAAGAACTTTTGTTTACCACAAAATCAAACGTTTTTTCTGCGTTTCCAGTTATAGGAGATGTTAAGTTACTTAACGCATTTTTTGAGTTTTTTAATAACCCATTTTTATTGTACCTATTTTTTTTTGAATGTTTTGTCATATATATATTATATAATATTTTTATTTTTT
>Ga0066180_10000154_pt1 | contig 13441 bp, 8 predicted proteins | sample LauGreSBDMM110SN_4_FD_59338 | JGI IMG/M metagenome (GOLD analysis project Ga0066180, IMG submission 59338) | Freshwater lake microbial communities from Lake Michigan, USA - Su13.BD.MM110.SN (version 2) (version 3) | ecosystem: Environmental > Aquatic > Freshwater > Lake | place: Lake Michigan... | reverse complement strand
TTTTTTTTTGGTGTATGCCTATAACAATGCCTCCCCTCTGCCTAATGCGATTATACATAAAATCTTATTTAACAGAGAGCTCTGAAAAAATTCTCATACTTGAGTATTTATGTTTCCTCGAAGGATGTTTTCTTATGACCCCTCTTTTTGCTTTTGGCGGCAAATAGAGGCGTCGATATTTCTGTATCAACGACGAAAACGGACTGAAAATCATTAAAATTCTTTGCCAGTTCTGAATCTTCCATGCTTCTACTATGGCCTATATTACTACTGCTACTGCTACTTCTACTTCTACTTCTACTACTATTCATACATGAAGACTGCTGATGAGTGTAGAGAATAATACGCGTCTGTTCTATTTCACGTACACACTCGTTCAATCGATCCGTATATTTTTCAATGATATTTCTGTAGAAATCTCGTCTCAATTCCGAAGCTTTCAAGCATTCTTGCAGGTGAGATAACAGTTTTCTGAGAACTTCCTCATTGCTCCTCTCCCCATCCAACGCTTTTGAAAGTTCAGGTTTTCTGTCTTGCAAAACTCTTTGTGAGTGATCTAGTAAGACATTCATGAGAAACGTCGAAGCCTGACGTGTGCATGCAGATCCAATAACCACTCCCACCATGAGTTTCTTGTCTTTGTCCAGGTATGTGATACCTGGATTGTGCTGCATTCCATGGAACTGTTGTCGGTCTTCGTTATTGTGACTTTGGTAGATAGCAGCATGGATGATCCCCTTTGCGAATAGAGTTTGTGCATTCTTCAAGAATTTCCCGTGATCTCGGATCTTTTGTGAACTGCGCACGTTCTTCGCTTCGATCATGATTTTGATATTGTTCGGGAAGATGACATGCAAGTCACCATAACCTTCCAGTCCATGTGTATCTTCAATGATCGCATCAGGGTAGCACTCTCGAATCCATTGTATTGACATATGCTCTCCAAGCTGGCCTTTCTCCGTTGTACCGGCGCTTTTTCGGTACAACGGAGATAGAGACGTGCAGAGAGTATTCAACGTTTCGCTGCATTTATCAATTTTCGTTGCCAAAGATTCTTTTAAGAAGACCAGCTCGCCCGTCATGCGAACGACTTGCGTTGATTCACGGATCTTCTCTACGTCTTCTCTTCCTTTTAGAATACTGTCGTACTGCTTTGCGACGCTTTCGTGCTTCGCGGCATATTCTTGTTTGAGATGAGCAAGAACCACCGATTCGGCTACTTGTTTGATATACCTTTCTGTAGATTTCGCTTCGCGCATCTCAAGTTTCGTTTGCATGGACGCTATCTTCGACTGCATTTCTCGCATCTTGATCTCTGCTTCATCCAGGGTTTTTTGCGTTGCAGGATCTGTAGGAAGAATGTGTCGACTGTTCATGCAGAATTCGTACCCAAGAAGAAGCAACTTTTTTGCCTCTATCCCCTCCCTATTCAATCGATGCAACATTTCGGCTAGCTCAGCGTCTATTTGCATGGTCACACATGAAGAAGCGGTAGACAAATTTTCCATGAAATATCAACTTCTTCTCGCAATTCAGAATCATCCATCTTCATTCACTTAAATTGCGGTTTTATCCAAACATCTCTATTAAAAATTCGCTTTCGTAAATATCTCTCTTTTTTAATTAAATTACGGTTTCTTCGTCCTTGCTCAAAATCTTTTCCTAAAAACCTTCTATTCCAGATAAGAGAATGAATGCGGCGCTTCTTCAGATAGAAAACCGCTCGGAGCCGTATTTTGATCGATGTATGGAAATCAACAAAGAATACTGCAAACAACACAAAATAGACTACATTCGCGGACATGGTTACGATAATTTTTCGCCCTACTGGTGGAAAGTCGTTGGGATTCTCGAACTCATGGAAAAATCTCCTCACTTTAAAATTGTCGCGTGGATGGACTCAGATGCTTTCGTGTACGATGCTGCCTTCGATTTCCGCTTGTTCTTGAAACGCTCTAGCAAGACGATGATCGTCTCTCCCGATCCGGTGTTTAAGGGTAAGAACTGGGGCTCTCCTTTCATGGCCGCGGTGTTCTTTGTTCGTAACTCGCGCAAAGGTCGAGAAATCATCAGGAACTGGTTACAATATTACGATTCGAAGGTCTGGCAGAAGCAAGTGACGAACACGTGGACTTGTCTTGGATGTCAGTGGGCAGACGATAACTACGAGCAAGGTGCCTTTGCAAAGAAGATTCTTCCGAAATACAAAGACAGTATCACTGTTCTACCTTGGTACATCCTTCATGAAGTAAAACACAACAATCCGCATGCTTTCACCTGGAGTATCCACATTCCAGGTTGTATTAAAGACAATCGGCCCAATTATCCTCGCAAGAAGATTCAACGAGAGAATTTTGCAAGTAGCGAGGACTCCCAACAAGTGGATGCGGGAAAAAATGATCAATCTCGTACAATCCATCTGCCGTTCCTCATACTTTTCTTGACTATTCTGCTCATTATTCTTTCATTGTATTTTTTCTAGAGAAGAAGAAAATGTTTGGTTTCTGTAAAAATTCTTGTTGGCGTACGTCGTTTCGCTATAACGTAGCTTTGAAAGCGCCTCATGGTACAGAGTGTATTTGTTTTCAAAACGGAGACGAGGACTGGACGTCGCGAAGAGATATCAACGACTGGATTTCAGAGAATTTTGGCACAGTAACTCTGAATCGAAACTTCTTGTGCTACAATGACGAAGAACCGAGAGAAAATCATGGAACGACTTCTAAAGGTCACTCGAAGGGAATTCTTGCTTGGTCAGACACCGAGATTATCTGGATGATCCATTCTGTACCTCGATGGCCGCATATATCCGATTCATTTGAAGAAGAGGCTGGTCAAGTAGAGAGAGAAGATGCATCAGGCGTCAAGGGTCCAGAAGGTCCAGAAGGTCCAGAGGGTCCAAATGATGCATGGTTTTCAATGCCACAATGTTTTTCTTGTTGCCCCGTCTTTTCATTCTTTGGATCAAGCGTTGAAACAAAAAAGGCTTTCAACAGAATTCCAAAAAGTCAACTTATCTATGCACAGAGTTTCGCGATCGTTACTACCGAATTCTCCAGGGAGCTACAGACGAACATTTTCCACAGCTTGCAAAACATGCAAGTGCACGTGTACCAATCCAGCGGATTCTCCTTACATGTTTTTCCTTCTGTTGCTCTTTCTGATCAGCTTTTTGCAATCCAATTAGAGCCGAACGTTCTGCATCTTGGAAAATCTCCCGAACTTGAGAAAGATTTCTATGCCGAAGGAGTTGTTCCGTACCTGAAAAGCAATCGGTGTCTCGTAGAGTCTTGGATGCGCCCAGCAATGGAAGAATGTGACGTTGTGAAACATGCGAAACGCATTAAATGGAAAAGGAGGACATGTACGAGCGGAAGAAGGAATAATATGGTCGCGGAATTAGAAGATACTGCAGCAGCAACAACAGCAATATCAACAGAACATACAGAAGCGCCATGGATTAAATACTCTGAAGGGAGTGATCATTCAAAATGGGCTATTTCACTGCACGATTACGAAGATCACAGAAAAAAGAAATATACGAATCAAAACGATCGGAAATGGGTTCTCGTAGGGGATATGAACAGAATGAAATCACAAGCACATAGAGGTGGCGGAGGTGTCGTTTTCTTTGACGAAAAACTCTGGAAGCTCTTCTATGAGATTGCGGAGGATTAGTTTTCTGATTTTGTAATTACCATGTTTAGAGCGCTCTTAAATTTCTAACATTATTTTCATTCAATTTCGTGAGATAATTTATCAGACCTTTAGAAATTATTTTTTTCACTTTCTCAGATTTTGCCTTCAATGCTTTTTGATGCCGGGATCTTTTATTATAATAGTAGATACCAAACCAAATGACAGCCGCAAGAGTCAAAATAGATGAAGAAATAATTGGATTTCTTCGAATGATTTTCTTAGTCCTTCGATAAAATGTACATTCTTTTGCTTCGATATTTTCATATTCGACTTGATCAGAAGTTTTAAATATATCAAACAATACGTCAAAATTCTTTTTAAGTTGGAACAAGTCATTATTGTAACAACCTTCATTATGTTTATTTACTTCTTTGACGATTATATTATATGAATCTTTTAAAATGATAATTTCATGATATAACTTATGAATTCCTTGATTTATATTCAATACCGGTCCTACCTTTTCCCTTTCTATCTTTACATCCTGTTTTTTAACATCATGGACTAAGGCTTCTGTTTTTAGTGATTCTATAAAGGTATTTGTTTTCATTAAGAGTTTACATATCTCAGTATCTAAATTTTTTTCTTTATCACCACCTAATCTTATTAAATCTTTAAGTCCTTCGACAATATTTTTTGTAAAACTATTATTAAAAACGGAATTTTTGATTTCGATCATTAATTTATTATGATTATAAAAATAATTAGAACCAAAAAAAGCTAACATAATAAAAGGCAAATAACCATGTATTAGGGAATAGTATAGAATGGTAAAACATAGATAAGGCATATGCCACATGAAAAGCGAAATATTTCCAGAGATCTCTTCTTGAAACCACGATTTCTGTTCAATTATTATTGACATAATGGTTTTAGTATCTTTGAGTGTCTCCATTATTAATGCCACCTTTACCTCACGTCCGAAATTTTTACTTTTTTCTTTGCGAATACTGAAAAACCATGGTCTTGTACCTGGTCGTTTATTTCTATATTTCTTGTCAAAAGTTTTGAGAAGGTCTTCAGTCTCTTCTTCCGAATAAAAGAGAGAAAGAATTTCATCTAATTCAGAACCTTCTAGTACCATCAAAACTTCTTTCGTTATCTTTGTAGAGTCATCTCTCCGATTCAGAAAATAATCGTCTACCATAAGTCTTGCTTCTTTTACTTCAATAATAAGTTCATCTCGAGCTTTTTGTATACCCTGTTTCGACATATATTCAAATAATAACTATAAAAGATCTATATATAATTTTTCTTTATATAATAATTCTCTCAGAGAAAATCTCTCCGATCACTTATTTAAACGTAGTCAGGAAAAGAACTTGTAGAACAAATGGATGTCTTCGACTTTTTCCCTGTGCACGAACGTAAATTTCATGGAAAAGTTTGTAACTCAGAATTGAAAAAAACAGTTTTTGACTGTGATTATATGATACCATTCAGCAAGGCGAGAGAAGCAGAGTCGGAGGTTCAAGCAGCAGAGAATGATTTTCCTTGGTCTTTATCCAAAGAGAAATGTGAAGAAATCCTTTCGCCTTACAGGAAACATCCTTTCATAAGTATTGTCGAAGTAGGAACGCATATTGGTACAACCGCCACGCGATTTGCCCATTGCATTCGAGACAATCCAGATTCGTACGTTTTGTGCGTAGATACATGGCTCAGTGATGTTGCGGACTATATTTTGCGAAGAGAAGGTGTGAAATATAATCTGAAAGAAGGAAACGATCATTTGCTCTTCGAAAGATTTTTGCGCAACGTCAAATCGAACAAGTTGGAAAAGAGTATCATTCCTTTGCGTCTACCTAGTCTACAAGCAGGTCAGATCTTATACTACTATGGATTGAAATTCGATGTGATTTACATAGACGCATCTCACGAATATTTAAATGTAAAGTTAGATTTAGAAATGTTCTGGAATCTCCTCACGGAAGACGGTTGTATGTTCGGCGATGATTATCATATTGAAGGAGTAAAAAAGGCAGTAGACGAATTTGCTGAGAAGTACAATCTAAAAATGGAAACTTATGAAGGCGTTTACTTCAGTGATATTCAGCAACTCGGTTTCATTTTCAGAAAGAAAAACGATTTAATCAGTGGCTTAGTAGGGTGAACAAAAGGAGCAGGGGGAAGCGAGAAGGAGGGAAGAGGAGGGATCGGGTGCACGCTCTTTAGTTCATAACACAGTCTCTGATTTTGACGTAGTTTCCCGCAAAGGTTTTCGACAGAAGAACGGTCGACTCGTAGAACTGAACTCCTCTGTTTCTCTGTTTTAGGACGAAAGAAGTCACAGGTTGGAGAAGACTCAGAATGATTTCTCGCTTCTCCGGTTGAAGGTGGCAAATAGTGTATGTCAGCAATAGAAAGAGCACGATTGTCATGAAGCGCCAAAATCGAGTTTGAAAACAGAGATTTAAAATGAGTGTATATTCCTTATGACAGTTTGTGCAAGAGCAACGATGGGTCGGTGCATGGAGTAGAACCGTCTCTGTCTTCTGCATAATAGTCTATGTCTTCGATGTGGCTTTACGATGTATGATTACCTCGAAGAAAGACGAAACGAAAAGACCTCTCTTCGATCAATCATTTTTTTACTATGTTTTTCTGTCATAGGGTAAAAATTCCACATCCACAGAAGAGAAAAAATGATGAGTCCTGGAAAAGAATATCCTTCACCGGTGTATGTAATCAGAACATAAAGCTAGTTGAGCTGATTTCATCCAATCGTTTCATCAAATGTCTCGCTGTTCAAATAAGAATCCGACGTCGGAGTGCGCGTACTGCCACGAGAAGGGGCATAAATTTCGCGACGCGAATGGTAAAATCACTTGTAATGTTCTCTTGAATGCAACTTGTCGTCTCTGTGGCGTTCGCGGTCACGGCGAGCTTCGCTGCCCGGAGAAACTATGCAAAGAGAAGAGGCTAGAAATCGCAGCAGCAGATGCAGAGAAGGCGGCGGCAGAAATAAACACAGCTCCGCTTTCCAGGAGCGAACTCGACAGCATGAATTGGGCGACCAAACTTCTTCAGAGTCTACCCTTGGAACAACAGACGAGAATCGTAAACGAAAAAGCTGCAGTACCTATTCGTTTATCGTCATCATCTCTTCCTCCTCCAGTTCCTTCTCCAGCTCCAGCTCGTACGACCCAAAAATCTTTTAGTAGTACTTTGTCTTTGAAGAAGTCTTCGACAGAGACGAAGAATGTGATAACAGCTGCGAGTACAAGAGGAAAAATCACTCCTCCTCATCCTCTGCCGCCATCATCAAGCAAAAAAGAAAAAGAAGATATCGTCTGCCTCGCTATGGGCGACTATATTCGTCTGAAGAATACAGCACTTCCAAACGATGAGAAAAACGAAAAACTCGCCGCGAAACTAGGCCCCCTATGGTACTGGATTGTCCAGGGAGTGGCAGAATTCGATACTCCAGAAGCGAAAAAGCTTCGAGAGGATGACGAATTTCTCGATACCGAATTGGAGAAAAGGCAGCATGCAGAACTTTCGAGAATGAGATCTATGCGAGAGGACTTCATTCTCGCAGAACGCAATATTCTCGATGAAGATGAATTCTCGCTTTGGTTGCAGAAGTTTGAGAATGAAGAAGAGCTTCTCTTTCAGTCAGAGTTTGCGGAGAGATGCGAAGAGATGCAAAAAGCTTCTGAAATGCAAAAAAGCATCAGGAAGACCTGGATGAAGTTGAAGAATCATTCTCTGTCTCTTTAAGAGATATCTTTCAGTTGGACGAGTTTCGTGTCAAAGTTTCTCCTCTCTCCTTTATTTTTCTGATGAGTGAATTAGACCTTTCTTCTTGCGTACGTTCTTTTGCTTCTCCATGCCGATAAAATAATAACGATGACACCATTTACCACTAATTATCTTACTTGTATAAGCTCGATACACAGAGATCATCGCCCCTCGTGGCGAGCGTTTCGTCGCACCATGTGTTTTTCTCAGATCAGAAAAAAGCGAATTCTATGTGCAAGACTCTCTCACGAAAATAAAAGAAAATGCAGCAATTCGATACTCTCGTTATCGGCGGCGGAGGCATTGCTGGATTCAGCTACATTGGTTCCCTGCATTATCTCAAGAAGAACAAGTTTCTGGACTCAATCAAAACCATCGTCGCGTCTTCTGCAGGATCTTTCCTGATATTTCTCTGGCTACTTGGCTATGATTTCTCTACCATTCAGAGTGTTGGAGAACAAATCGATTTATCCGACATAGTCGATATTTCTGTAAACGATCTCATGAACTTTGTGGATCATTTCGGCGTGAACGATGCTGAAAATTTAATTGTGATCATGCGTTCCATGGCGAAACATAAGAACGTTTCCCCAGATATCACTTTTCTTGAACTTTACAGAAACACAAACATCGAATTTCTCGTCACAGTCAGTTGTTTGAATACGCGCTCGGTGGAGACGCTGTCGTACAAAAACTCTCCGGACATGCGAGTCGTCGACGCGATAAGAATAAGCATCAGCATTCCGTTTATCTTCCACCCGATCAAACTAGACGGGCGCTACTACGTCGACGGAGCGTTCTTCATCAACTGTTATCAAGAAATTCTAGAAACCCCAGAGTTCCTAGGAAGAAAATCTATCATCATTGACATTTTCCACCCATACGAGAGCTACACCACGGAAGACGGAACCGGCGAAATGGAGCTGTGGATGTACTCAAGAAACATTTTCATGGCAAGGCTTAGCTACGACCACCAGAAACAAGTCGATGCATCCAAGAAAATCTTCAGACCGGATGTCTTATACATTTCTCTCGAAGTGAAAAATTGCCACTGTTCTGAATTCAACATATCGCAGGAGAAGAAGAGAGAGCTTTTTGATTTCGGATATTTCGAGACAAAGATGTTTTCGCAAGAGTTCGTTAAATCGCACGAGAGAACGAAAATTACCACTGCCATTGCCAGTGAGAACGATTCCTAGGAGTTTCTCTATCGCGACCAGTGAAGAAACGTTCTTCACTGGTCGCGATCGCCTAAAGTTATGACTTCGTAGGAGCTTGGTTTTCCGAATCTCTGTAGAATGTCTGCGCGCTTGGTGGCGGAGAGAGACAGAGAAAGCGAGCTTCCGTTCAAGGTGAACGTCAGGTAGACGAAGAGATCGAAGAACACAAATTCTTTGGAAACCATTTTATGGTATTTCAAGAAACTCATCGGGATGCGCAGCTCTTGGATCTCTCCTGAACTGATAAAGTACTCGACGTCGCCGATTACAAAGTGCAACATAAAGTTCAGTGGCATATTCTTTGCAATGATATCCCGTATATCAATGAGTTCCTTGCTTACAAACTCGAATTCCGCCGGCTGAAGCTGACCTCGACTGTTGACGAGTTTCATGACCGTGTAGAACGATTGATCTTTCTCTGTGATTGTCTTCGATTGAGCTATGATTTGTATCAAAGTATCTATTTTCGGAGAAATTTCTGGGTGCGATCCTTCAATCTCGAGAAACTTCTTCAGAAAACGCAGTTTCTTTGATGATGTCAGAGTTTTCATTTTCGACATGAAATTGTCTATGTTTTTTCCAAGAACATCAATTGGGATCAGCTTTTGTTTCTGTAAGATAAGTTCGCCCACTTTCACTCCGTTGGCGAAAACAGAAGAATCACGAGAAGCTGTGGAAATGGCCACTGCATTTTCGAAATCAAGAAACGTTGAACGATCATAGAGCGATTCACAGGTTTTGGATGCACTGAGTAAGGAGGATCCGGAGCTCGTGTACGCGCAAAACGTCTGTTTATCACAATCGATTTTGTTTTTGAAAGCGGAGCATTTCGGCACACACCGGTTTGATTTCTTGTTGAAATCACACAGAGAACTCTTGATGCATCCGTCTTCGTTCTTGTGCATGGCGCACTTCTCCAGCAGATCATCTGACGCTTCTGAAGAGGAAGAAGCAGACGCGCCAAGATCAAGAGCAACCCGAGCTTTTTGTGAAAGTATGCTTTCTTTTTGGCCTGAACTCGACGTCGGTGCTTTACCACAAGTGACCGGATCGTTTGGATCGTGCATGGATTTGAAAATCGCACAGTCCACAGCGGCAACTCGAAGAAGTCGCAGAAAATCGTCAATGATCTTGGACTGACGATGTGCGTTCTTCGCTATGTTCGATTCGGTCGACAGGAATCGGCATGCTCCAGAATCATCGACGTCGCAGAATTCGGATGCGGAGCAGGCACCTGCATCTGTAATCTGCGAGCACTTATCGGCGAACGCTGAGGCGGCGGAAGAAGATGCCGAACTCGTTTTTTTCGTTTTCTTCTCTGCTTTGACGAGATCCTTCTTCGTCGATTCAGATACTGCTGCTGTTGTTGTTGATGCTGCTGCTGTCTCTGTCTCTCCTTCCGCTCCTTCTCCACCTCCTCCAGATAAGCGGAAAAATTGGCCGAGAGGAGAAGAAGAAGACGAAGAAGCAAGAGGGACACTTCCTCTTGGAGAAACTGCTGTGGTTTTTCGATTGGAGAAATCAGCGATCGTGAGCATGGAGTCCGTCGTCATGAAGTACCTGTAGACACTGACTCTCCATTCGTCCGGATACTTCAATCCTTCGTGCGAACAATTTCGCACTGCACGCGCAATGACCTGTGACTGCAGAGCGGTGGATCGAAGTGGATCCATGAGATGCACGGCTTTCATATGTGCGAGAGACAATCCTTCACTGAATTTCGAGTTTAGAAGAATGGTGTTCACGTAGCTCCCGTCTGCGTTGAAAAGAGAATTGTAAAGAGTGGTAGTGACCTTTATCTTGTAGGCTTCGATGGTTTCTCTGTTCAGCATCACGAACGCTTTTTTCTGAGTCAGAGGTTTCTTCATGAGATCTTGAATGTTACATGCTCCTTTGCACCATCCCTCTCTTGTCAGAGCTGAAGTATCCCCCTCTTTCAACATGCTGCGAATGTCTTCAAAAGAATACAAGGTCCAACCAAGAAGCTGTAAACATTTTCCAAGAGCGTATAAACCGATATCATCCACGCCCGTGAACACCATTTGTTTTCCCTTGTTCACTCTTGCGTCCATGGTTTTGGCCATTTCGACGCATTTCGGCGCTTTCTCTTTCATTTCTTCCATGGACTTTATGCTTGCAAACTCGCTCTTGTACGTTGACGACACGATTGAGTACCTCAAAGAGGAAGAGCAACGGTTCCTTGAACTTCCTCTTGCAGACTCCGAGTCATCTTCTCCGCCTTCTCGCCCCTCTCCGCCCCCGGAAGAAGAACCTCTTGTGCTTCCAGAACTCGCGGCAGCAACCTGTAAAAGATTGTCTCCTTCTTCTGCTTCTTTCGCTTCCATTTGTTCCTTTATACTCATAGAGCACGATGGATTCTCGTCTACCTCTTTCTTGCGTTTCTCGATGTATTTCTGGAGAAACGCTTCCGGCATCTGCACGTAGGTTACCGGTTCAAACACCACTCGTGCGAATTGGGCGAGATTGAAATCCACGGGGTAGTAAGACACGAGTCCCTTTGCCAATTCGACGAATTTCTCTGCGTTCTTGAGAATTGTTACACCATACTGATCTTTACCGAAAAAAGTGGCGTCGAAAACTGCTTTCGTTTTTGCGTCGTCGATCGCCTTGTATCTGTGGCCGTTTTTGGATTTCTGCACAAAAACTTCAGGAAATCGGGTCTTGTCTGCTGGAGGAATGAGCAGATTCAGAAGAACAGCAATTTCGTAGCTTTCTTGCTGAATAGGAGTTGCAGTCAGAAAGAGCAATCGACAAGTCGTTGCGTTTCGAATCGCGTCGAGAACTACTTGCGCAGCTTCTTCGTTCGGGTATTTGGGATTAGACAATTGTTTGATGAGATTGTGCGCCTCGTCAATGACAATCAATGTGTTATTCAATAAAGGATCTCCAGGGGAATCTTCAATTTTCTCCCCGTTCTTGATCGTTCCAAGCCCCGAGCCCGGTTTACGCTCTCCTTCTCCTTTGTTCACCGCAAGATTCCATTGTGTTTCTCCGCTGAGTTTGTTGGCAAGAACTTCGTAGGTGACATAGAGAATCTGACGGCTGATGATTCTCGCTCTTTCCTGTTCGCTCACTTTCTTCCCAAAGAGAAACTCGTCTGAACATTTCCCCAGATCTTTTCGGAAATTCGCTTCGAGAGAGGGCTTGCCCACGAAAATGGTGGTTCGCTGAGGTTCTTTTTGCAGGAAATTGGCCATCGTTGCGATACCCACAAGAGTTTTTCCAGAACCGAGACCGTGGTAAGCGAGAAGACCGCGATGGTCGGTGTCTGGATGCAGGTAAGCAGATGCAAGGGATTGATATGGCAAGAGATCCGATTGTACGAGCGGAAGATTCGATCGGGAGCAGGAAGGAGAGGAACCTATTCCGTTTTTCATGACGAAGGTACAGTCCCCAGTCACCCCTGAAAGGTAATCGGTGATTTTTGAATTGAACATCGGGTCATTCCTGTCTATTCTGGAACTTTCGAGTTTCTTGGATGCTTTTTTCGATTGAGGCAACAGAGGAGAAAGGTCTAAAGAGGAAGACGATGCGCAATACGGATTCTTCGAGCTCTCTACTTTCTGCGTTCGTCGTGTGTATATTCTCGGCATGATAAATTTTTTCCGATTCTTAGCAATCGAGTGTCGAATCTCTTATTTTATATATTCATATATTATTTCGGAGGAGATGAGTGATTCTTTTGGCGTTCGCTCCGATTCTTCCTCTCTCCTCCTCGTCTCTATCTTTTTTTCCTCACATACGCTCATAAGAAAAGGAACGAAACTCGGGAGAAGCAAGTGAAAATGACTTTACTCGGCGCTTTAAAGAAGACGTTACATCAATTGAGGTTCGTTATAGGAATAACTCTGGTTTTTATCATTTGGAAATCCATATCTCAGAACGGGTTCGACGCAAAGAAGAATATGCAGTATATTATAAATCGCCACGAGACTGGCAAAACTATCAATAACTTAGAGTTTGATGCTCAGACTTACGGATTCACGAGCTATGAAACTATTTTAAAAGACACTTTGAAACGAGCGAACGCTATCGAGAAAAATGGAGGAAAAAGGGTTGTTGATATCCAGGTAGATACATATTCAAGCTTCTTGAGCAGAAACACGAATTTCGCGCTGAATCTGTTTGGGGGAAATTTTTATTTGAATAACAATGGCGATGCAGAGAGCGATGCAAAGAGTGGGGGAGGTGGACGAGACGCGATGAAGAAGAAAGATACAAAGAAGAATGTGAGTGAAAGGAGAAACCTACTTCTTAAAAGAGAATCGACGGCGAAGAAACAGATCCCGGCTCGAGATTCTCCTAGTCGCTCTGAGAGCAAGAAAAGTAGAAAATCAGAAATAGACGAAGAAAAATCTCCGCTTGATCTCAGCGTTGCGGAAAAGTCAGGAGAAGACAACATGCCGAAAAGTAAAAAGATTATTTTATATTTCCTTTTGCCACTCCTAGGTATGCTTAGTAACGTCGAGTGTACTACGTCGATTATTCTCTATGAAAATCGTAATCAAGAAGAGAAATACGAAGAAATAAAATGCATGTATCTGAGCTCTACATATGGTTCTCATAATGAGATAACAAAAGAACTGTTGAAAATGAAGAATGAAAAAGGTATAACTGATATCGTTAGTTTCAACTTCGATACTTTTAAAGCGTTTGATTCGTTAAGGGCGGAAAAAACTTGCTTATCGCTGTTTTTTAGAAAGAAAGATATGTTTTCTTTGACAAAATTAAGTTTTAACTTTTCAGATTCACAAAAA
>Ga0066180_10000152_pt1 | contig 13492 bp, 10 predicted proteins | sample LauGreSBDMM110SN_4_FD_59338 | JGI IMG/M metagenome (GOLD analysis project Ga0066180, IMG submission 59338) | Freshwater lake microbial communities from Lake Michigan, USA - Su13.BD.MM110.SN (version 2) (version 3) | ecosystem: Environmental > Aquatic > Freshwater > Lake | place: Lake Michigan... | reverse complement strand
GATGTGCCGGCTCCGACAATCAATATATCGGCTACATCATTCTCGTCCATCTGACTCCTTCAACTCAGTTAAAAATTATAAAAGTTTAAATAGGTAAATCTAAACAATCGAATATCACTAGATGCTTTTACTTTGTAAAACTTATAAAGAAAGTTGCTTACTTCTCCATCCCGTGACGCCCAACTTCGGCAAGCTGATTGAGTTCCTTCCAGACGTCATCTGGAATCTGAATTTTTGAGAGCCTCACAGTTTCTTCAACGCGATCAGGTGTTGACATTCCAACTATCGTCGAAGTTATCTGTTTTTCCCTTAACGAGTACTGCAAAGCTGCAGCAGCTAATGGAATATTGTAAGAGTTGAGCAGCATTTCCATCTTCCGAACTCTTTCCTTTGTCGCCTCACTTGCTGGGGAATAACAGTAATTAGGGTGCAAATCTGGACCTTTGACGAGCATCCCACCACCATATGGAGCTGCGTTCACAAAAGCTACACCACGTTTTGCGGCATCTTCTAAGAGTGGTCTCGCAGTTTGTTCAACTAGCGTGAATCGATTATGACTGATTACGGCGTCAAAAGAATCAGTTGCTAAGTACTGCAACATTAGGTCAATAGGTCCTCCAGCAATCCCAACTGCTTTGATAACGCCCTCGTCTCTCAATTTGAGTAATGCTTCAAGTGGGCCGCCTTTCCTAACCCCCTCTTCAAAGGAAATTTTCTCAGGATCATGAAAGTAAACAACTTGTAAACTGCTTAGGCCAAGTCGAACCAAGCTTTCTTCAATTGAAGCAAAAACTCGTTCTCCCGAAAAGTCTACGCTCCCAGGCAAGGGGTCAACTTTGGTAGCTAGGACTACTCCACTAGGTAGGCCTCCAATTTCTTTAATTGCTCGTCCAATTCTTTCTTCACTTGCGCCGCCACCATATTCATTGGAGGTATCAATAAAATTAAATGGACCTTTAAAGACCCTGAGAATTGTCTCTACTGCCTTCTCCTCAGTCACTTCATAGCCGTATTGTGCGGGGAAGCTTCCAAGAGCACTCGTCCCAACACAGATTGGTGAAACGTCAAACCCAGTGCCACCTAATGGGATATTGTTCATTTTTTCATCTCCTTGATTTATTTGGATTAAAGTATTTTTTCTCAAATTCAATTTTAATTGTGACGGCTCCGCGAGATAAAACTCGAAATACGTTGCACGCCACCCGCACTTGATAGGTAAACCGCAAGCACAATTACCGCTCCCTTTATAACCAGCTGAGGTTCCGAGGAGATGCCGACGAGATTCATAATATTTAAAATGAGAGCTAAAATGAAAACGCCCACAATCGTGCTCAGGGGATCTCCTTTACCCCCCATCAACGCGGCGCCACCTACAACCACAGCCGCAATTGCATCGAGCTCATACCCTGACCCAATAAGTGAGCTGCCCTGTAATAGTTGAGCAGCAGCGATGAGGCCCGCCAAGCCAGCCAAAAATCCAGAGACCGTGTAAGTTAAAATTAAATCCCGCTGAACGGGCAGACCAGATAATCGGGCAGCTTCCGGGTTGCCTCCTAGTGCATAAAGTCTTCTACCCAAATCAGTGTATTTTGCAACAAACCAAGCAATCAAAGTAACGACAATGAAGATCATTACAGGACTGGGTACACCCAAAAACTTTCCAGTTGCAAAGAATTTAACAAATCTTTGATCTGAAATCTGTATCAGTGTTGTTGACTGGATAATGTAACTAGTACCTTTAGCAATACTCAGCATGGCGAGAGTCGCAATAAAAGGAGGGATTTTGAGAAAGACCACCAGAACTCCATTTAAGAAACCAACGAATGCACACGCTGTTAAAGTTGCTACACTCGACACCTCTGCAGACAATCCCGATCTCAAGGTTAAAGCAGAAATAACGGTCGACATCGCTAGAATTGCGCCGACTGAAAGATCAATCCCTCCTGTGAGAATCACAAAAAATTGACCTATCGCTAGTAGGGCAATAATCGAAGAAAAGGAAATTACATTGTTAGCATTGCGAGAAGTGAAGAAAAATGGGGATACGGAGATGCCAATACCAATAATTACTAACAGAACAATAATTAAGTAGCTTTTGGATAGTAATAGCTTAAATGATTTCATATTTATTGGATTTTCCATAGTTCTCACCGTTTCTCACTTTCGTGTATTTTTCTCTCGAGTTTATTTGAAATTAGCATTTTAGAGTTAGCCGAACCTCGACAAAAGGACTTTTCCTTCAGAATCAATGTCGTCATAAGAGAATTCAGCCTCAAGTCTTCCTCTCGACATAACAAGTACTCGGTCACACATCAGCGCCTCTGAAATCTCAGAACTTGCAATAACCACGGTTCCCCCTGAATTGGCAAAAGTTCGAATGAGTTCGTACATACTTTCTTTCGCGCCAACATCCACTCCACGAGTAGGTTCTTGACAGACTAAAATTTTCACTCCCTTGACTAGCCAGCGGCTAAAAATTACTTTTTGCTGAGTGCCTCCACTCAACGTTTTTAAAGATTGTGAAACGCTGGTGATTTTCATATTCATTTGCTGTGCCATTGATTCTGATTGCTTATTTTCTAAAGTCGTTTTCATGATTCGATACTTACTAAATTGTGGCAAGCTGGCGAGAGTGGTATTTGAAGTGACAGTCATGTCAGGAATGAATCCGTCGGCTTTACGGTCTTCAGGTAAAAGCCCTATTCCTTTTTCTATGGCATCTCTTGGTGATTCAAAATTTGTTTTTTCCCCATTTAAAAAAATCGACCCACTTGAAATTTTAACTGCTCCTGCCAACATGCTTGCGACCTCTGCATGGCCACTACCCACAAGTCCTGAAATACCAAGCACCTCTCCCCGGTGAAGGTCAAAATTCACACCGAAGATTTTTTCATTCAAGTTGAGATCGCGTGCCGATAAAATTAGATCCTGATTCTTGCCGGACCCCAATCTAGACCCTCTCAGTTCACTAGATGCTGATTGCAAATGGCCGGCTTTTGTACTTTGGGGAAGCATCGCCTCAATAACATCGTTTTTAGTGGCCCCGTGAACCTGAAGTGAACTTACTATTTTCCCATCCTGAAGAACTGTGATTGCATCACATAATTCAAGTATTTCTTCGATTCTATGAGAAATATAGATCAGTGTCATTCCTTCACTTGCTAACTTCTTTAAGATTTTGAACAGTCTTTCAACATCAGGTGGGGGGAGAGCCGAAGTAGGTTCATCGAGTAAAAGAATTTTAGCCTTTCTATGAAGTGATTTTGCCAACTCGACTACTTGTTGTTCGGCAATCGAAAGACTTTCAACGTTTTGCTTAACGTCGAAAAAGTAACCCAGATTGGCAAGCTGCAATCGAGCTTGCTCATATAATTTGTTCCAATTTAGTAATAAACCTCGAGTCGGAAGTTCCCCTAAAAAAATATTTTCAGCTACTGACAAGTAGGGAATCAAACTCAATTCTTGATAAATGGTATAAATTCCGTGATCACGCGCGTCAATGGGCGAATGGAATTTTAATTCTTTACCTTCGAGAAAAACCGAGCCGGAAGAAGGTGACTCGGCTCCAGATAAGATTTTTACCAGCGTAGATTTACCCGCACCATTTTGTCCTACTAATGCGTGGATAGTGCCTTGAGGTATGGTTAAATCAACATCTTTCAAAGCTCTCACACCTAAATATTCCTTGCAAATTCCAACAAGATTTAATTCATCTGAAACAGACTCTGATACGCCCATGAAATCCTCCTCTCCCAGACATTGACTTTATTTACATTTGGTTAAGATCAATAACTAACAAAATTCTTCGATTCTGCCTTCTTGCTAAGCGTAGGAAGTACTGTTGGTGTCATTTAATGCCTCCTACGTTTGCAAGATTAAGAGATTCTTAGTAGTTCTAGATGGATTCTAGACGTATTTCCTTAATGCAAGTTCTGGAAATGAATTCTTGGAACCGGCGTGAACATTATCCTCTTTAAGAGATAGAGACCCGGGGTGTAACAACCCCGGGTCTCAAACCCCTTCAGCTCAAACTTTTACTCAGCGGCTCGGACGTAAGTGTCCTCTGGCTTGTAATAAGTTTTTGCATTTGCAGGTGTGATCAGGCTAGTTTTAATGAACTTCACTTTGCCTGGACATTGCGCAGCATCTTTATTGTATGCAGCCAACGCCATTTTGACGGCAGTTGCACCCTGGTCCCAAGGCTGGTTTGAAGCGATGCCTTGTAATGGTCCCTTTGGTGAAGCAATCATTTGCTTGATTGCAGCCATGCCACCATCGTAGCTACCGATTAGAACATTATTAAAGACACCGGCTGTCTTAAGCCCTTGTGTGATTCCACCCAACATAACATCGCTCATACTAAATACGATCTTGACATCAGGATTCGCAGTAGCTGCATCACGAATCGGGGAAAGTGCAACATCTGGCTTCCATTGGCCATACTTAAGAGGAAGTTTAACTGTCTTTACTTTTGGATATTTCTTCATAACTGATTCATATCCCTTAATGAAACCACTATAACGAAGTTCGCTAATAATGTCGCCAGGGAATCCTCCAATGGCAAGAAGTTTGAAATTGCCGCTCTTACCAAACTTGGCAACTACTTTTTTCGCAATTTCTGCACCAGCTAAAGCACCTGTGCCTTTTTGATCTTCTGCAACATAACAGAATTGATTAGGAACGAGTGACGGATCAAGATTCGAATTAACAACAACCAATGGAATCCCGGCATCTTTCAGAGCTTGAGCAGCTGGTCCTACGCCGATTGGGTCACTTGGGTTCATGATAACAACATCTACGCCTTTAGAAATCAGTGTCTGAACATCTGAATTCTGCTGCCGAGTATCACCGTTCGCATCAAGGACTGTAATTGATGCCCCTATTTTCGTTGCCTCGGACTGGCCCCCATCAACTAATGTTTTCCACCAGTCACTGCCGCTAATGCCACGCTGGCTCCAACCTATCACTAGGCCTTTTCCAGTTGACTTTGGATCTGCAGCAGGTGCGGATGCTGTACCAGCTAAGACTAATCCGAAAGCCGAAATAGCTGCTACTGCAGCTAATCCAGAGCGTCGTACTGAGTTTGACTTTTTACCAAATAGTTTCACGTTGTGGTTCTCCTTTTCGATGTTCTTGGGTTGACTTGTTTTTGATTGATTTTGCCAAAAGACGACTCTCGGCTTTGTCGTTCTACTCGTTCGTAAATACTCCACGATCCTTGAGTAACTTAATCGTTCCTTCACGGGTCGTTCGTTCCCGAGCTAACCAACCTTCAGATGGTGGCTCAGAAAGGTATTGGTTTTTGGGATATATCGGGTTTGCATATATCGCTGCATACTGTTCAGTTCGAAGATCTTTAAATCCATTAAAGATTCCATTGCTTTGGCGCTCACGTCGTAAATGTTCAATATCAATCACGGTGCTAATGAATGTATCCCCTGGATTGATTCCGGCCTGCTTTACTACGATTTGGCCTTTGTGATTGACAATCATTGATTGCCCTCCAAATAAGTCATTCATGACTCCATCAGGTCCTATCTCGGGACCTAGATTTGGGGCTACTACAATCGCGTTATTGAATAAAGCGTGCGCACGATTCTGAACCTCCCACATGCCATTCATTACTTGAGGCTCAATTAGTGTCGCTCTGATAATAATTTCAGCGCCGTTCATCGCAAGACCTCTTGCAATTTCTGGATAAGCACCTTCATGACAGATCACATAGCCAATGTTCCCGATATCAGGAGTTTTTGCGACCGGATATATTGCATCCATAACATTTCCATTGCCCTTTTTTTGAATCCACTCATCCCATAAGTCGTGCGGATTCGTTGTTCCCAAGGTTCCACCTTCATATCCATCGCTTGTAGCTTTATATCTGCGATATATAATTTCTCCCTTGGGATTGATCATAAAAGCTACATTGAAGTATCTATCTGGAAAATCATCATCAGCCACGCAGTAAAGCTCTGCGGCAATGTAAGTATCGAATTCTCTAGCAGCTTTACTCAACTCATCTGTCTCTGGACCAGGAATTGTTCTAGAGAACTTTTTCTCATATTCTCGATTTCCCGCCTTAAAGGCAACATGCAATCCCTGTATGGCCATTTCAGGAATAACCACAAGCTTTACCGGGTACCCTTCAGGGGCAGCCACGGCTATTGCCGTACGCATAAAATTGATGATTCGTTTTGTATTTCTCAGGGCATCCTCAGGTTCAACAATCGGGATTTGCACCGGCGAGAGAGCTACTACTGTGTATGGCTTAATCATGACTACCCTTCGTTTGTGTTAACGCTAACAAGTAGAAGTATTCGGGTGTCGGTAGCTGCTGTCAATAAGAAATTGATATTGTTTGATAACGATTTCGTTACAAATTCGTCACAAAAGGGCAGTTTTGGGCGAATGGCTACCCATACTTTCGTTTTTCTTCCCTCCCGCCCGAACATCCTTGAGGCTGTTGGTAAAACACCAGCCCTCTATCACTTTTTTCCACTTAGAGCTGGGCGACGAACCTAGTCATTTGTGTGCTGACTCGTGTCCCCAAGAATCAGATAAGCGATGAGATTTCCAGGCTTGAATAGATACGTCGGAGTTATTGTCTAGGGGGTATTGGGTTATTAACGACCTCAATATTTGGTCGATTAATTCCCCATGTAACTATTAGTACCTCTAGTAGTGTGTCCATGAAAACCCGTCACTACGGTGGCAGTAGTTTAGGTGAAAAAGATCCGATGAAATTCTTGCAGTCGTCTATTGATTTGGGGAGGACCAACACGCGGTTAGCTTCTAATTGAAACCTAAGTTAAATGATTTTTCTAAGGTAGTAGTGTTAATTATTGACATTAAACAATTAGAATTTTCTGGGTTTATACTTAGACGTTAGTTTACCTGCGTTGAGAAGGGAATCATGCCTAATAGACCCCCAACTTTGATGGATGTGGCAAGAAAGTCTGGGGTCTCCCACCAAACAGTTTCCCGTGTAGTAAATGGCAATATCAATGTTAGTGAAAAGACTAGAAAAAAGGTTTTAAAATTCTTGGAGGAAATGGGATATGTCAGAAATCAAGCCGCTCGATCTCTAGCAACTGGAAAATCTTCAAAAATTGGCATCCTGGGAATGGAAACTACGCTCTATGGGCCTACGGTAATTTTTCATGATATTCAGGTAGCGGCTCGAAAAGCGGGATACGGCCTATCAATAGAATTCACAAAAGATGTTGATGACTTTTCGATTTCAGAAGGAATTAATCAACTCGTAAAAGATGGAGTGGATGGAATTGTATTAATTGCTCCGCAAGCAAATGGTTCCAGAAATCTTGAATCATTGAAATTAAGAATTCCGATTATTGCGCATGAAGGAAAACGTACAGATTACATTTCTATCGTTGCTTCAAATCAATTTGAAGGTGGATTACTCGCAACCGAACATTTGATCTCCCTTGGCCATAAAAATATTGGGCATATTGGTGGGCCATTAACCTTTTATGATGCCACAGAGAGACATAGAGGATGGAAAGAAGCTCTTGCTCGGAATGGACTACCTCCGGCGCGATATTTGGTCGGCGACTGGTCTGTTGAATCCGGATACCGACTGACTTTTGATTTACTGAAAGATTTGGATATAACTGCCATTTTCGTTGCAAATGACGCAATGGCTCTTGGCGCATTAAAAGCGATATCTGAACTTGGTCTAAAGGTTCCCGAGAACGTGAGTTTGGTCGGATACGATAACGAGCCAGAAACGCCATTCTTGATTCCGGGATTAACGACAGTCGATCAAAGATTCGATTTAGTGGCTTCAAAGAGCATTGATCTACTCATCAAGTTATTGAACAAGACCGCTACCAAAAGCGCCTCAAAGAAGATTTCACCAGAACTTCTAGTTCGTGCAAGTTCAGCAGCTATAAATAAATAGAGACTTTAAGCATGGCAGCCATTGTTTGATAATTTTATAAAGCGCCAATTTTCCAATACATTGAGTGTGTTTGACCGGGGAGAAGTTGAATTATATCTTCTTTCGAATTGAATGAGTCAGCTCCACAAGTCATTGGCTCAACTGCAAGTTGCTTACGGCTTCCTTCCCCACCATCTCGATCCGCAGTGTGTATTTGACACCACTTTGCATTTTCATCAGAAGAAATCCATACTCCTGTTCCCTCTGGATTGCAGAATTCAATTCGAGAATTGTAGTTATCCATCCTAAAAGCATGGTCAATGAATTGACTTCCAATTACTCTTCCGTTGCGAAAATCAAAAGATGTGCCTTCAACACCCTTAATTCCCGTGGGTAATAAGCGAATACTATCCACTTCCATAAAATAACTTGCTGCCATTTTTAGAGTGCACTGGTCATTGATTACATCGGGACCTGTAATTAGATAAGGATGTATGCCTACACCGTAAGGTGCAACTAAATTACCAACATTTCTTGCATCGATTTGCCAATGCAATCCTTTATCTGAGAGAAAATAAGTCACTGACATATCCAAATCTGTTGGGTAAGCGATTGATTTTTTGACAGATAGGGAGAGTGTTGCACTAACTCGGGTTTGCTTAACTAGCAACCACTCTTTATCAAACACTAGAGCGTGCAAATTATTATTCCGCTGTGGTTCATTGACTGGTGGGTGAAAATTTTGTCCCATCCAACTATACTTTCCATCCCGTATTCGATTCGGCCAAGGAGCCAGTAAAGCTCCGCAGAAATTCTGACTAGGCCCAGGCATTTCTACAAGATCGCGGTTGCCATACTTTAGCTCAGTTAGGGCTCCACCCTGTGTGATGATCCTAGCAATGTAGTTATTAGATTCAATCTTTATAGAATTCATATCAAACTTCCACTAATCGGTAGATGCATTACTTTCACTGTTTTAATCCTAACCAAGCTTGCCGCAGAAATTATGAATGAGTTTAGGAAATAGCTAGACATGAAGAAACAATCAGCTCTTTTCTGCATAGCTAGCCTCATTAATTCAGATTATGTAATAGATCTCTTTTAAGGGCTCGTAGAAAGTTTGAAGTAGGTACCATTAGAACGCACTTGCCGCCTGAACTCCAATGCGTTGGTCTCAAATGTAATGGCTAAAAATTCAACACCCGCAATCTCTGCAAAGTCCTGAAGTGTCTCCATCTCTAGGGCAGTTGTTAGCACGGTGTGATGAGATCCTCCTGCATAAATCCAGGATTCGGCCGAGACCGAAAGGGATGGTTCTGGCATCCACACGGCACGGGCAACTGGTAAATTTAACAATGGTTCATCAGGCTTCACAACTTCAATCGCATTAGCGATTATACGAAAACGATCTCCCATGTCGGTCAGGCTGATTACCAATCCTTGGGCAGGTGTAGCGTCGAAAACCAAACGTACCGGGTCCTCTCGATCACCAATTCCAAGAGGATGAATTTCACATTTAATTTTCTCTGAGGTGATGGTCGGGCAGACTTCTAGCATGTGTGCCCCTAGAACTTTGGGTTCACCGGGGCCAAAATGATAGGTGTAGTCCTCCATGAAGGAAGTTCCGCCGTCCAAACCTACAGACATAGATTTGATAATTCGTAAAAGTGCAGCGGTCTTCCAATCGCCCTCTCCGCCAAAGCCATAACCTTCTGCCATTAGCCTTTGGACCGCTATCCCTGGTAACTGCCTTAAGCCGCCCAAATCTTCGAAGTTTGTTGTGAAGGCAGAAAAACCTCCCCTGCTCAGGAAATTTCGTAGGCCTGCCTCCTGTGAAGCAGCGTACCGCAGTGATGCGTGTTGTTCCCCACTGGGTTTGAGTGAATCCACAATCTCATAGGAGGTCAAATAATCATCAATAAGCGCATCCACTTCCTCTTTGGAAACAGAATCAACAGCTTCAACGAGTGCGTTTACCCCATAAGCTTCTACAGAAATACCAAACTGAATCTGCGCACTAACTTTATCTCCATCAGTTACTGCAACACCTCTCATGTTATCGCCAAAGCGTGCCAGTTTTAAATTTTGTGAAGTATTCCAACCAATCGTGGCACGTATCCAACTCGCTATTCTTGTGATAACCGTGGCATCTTCATAGTGACCCACAATGATTTTACGGCCCGCATTAAGTCGAGCTTGGATGTGACCGTGTTCCCGATCACCATGGGCTGCTTGATTAAGATTCATGAAGTCCATATCGATGGAGCCCCAAGGTAACTGTGAATTTACTTGCGTGTGGAGGTGCAACAGGGGCTTACCAAGACTTAATAAGCCTGCAATCCACATCTTTGCAGGAGAGAAAGTGTGCATCCAAACTATTACGCCAATACAGTTGGATTCGCTAGAAGCATCTAAGCAAATTTCCTTTATGGCTTCTGGGGTTTTGAGCACCGGTTTCCAAACAACTTTCACCGGAATCTGAGATGCCGCATCTAATGTACGTGCAATTTCCTGTGACTGCTCAGCCACTTCTCGCAAAGTATCTTCGCCATAGAGTGACTGACTTCCAACTAGGAACCATATTTCCCGATTTTTTTCGGTTTTAGGGGTCACTTGCTATCTCCAGTCGTTTGGCCATATACATTTTGGTATCGGGCAAAGAGTTGATCAATATCGGACTGATCTATCTCCTGAATAATTCCCATTGTGCGTGCAATCCATGTGGTTTTAGCTAAATCCTCACACATGACTGCCGATTTCACAGCTGCGTCGCCGTTTTTGCCTATTGTGAAAACACCATGATTCTTCATTATGACTGCATTGGACCGATGACCTCTCAGTGTTTCAACAACTCCCTTCCCGATTGCTTCACCACCAATTAAAGCGAATGGTCCGAGTGGAATAGGGCCACCAAATTCGTCTGCCATTGCAGTGAGTACACAAGGAATTGGACTTTGAATGACCGACCATGCAGATGCATAGTTTGAATGAGTGTGCGCTACTCCTCCAACCTCAGACATTTGCCGATAGATGTAAGCATGTGTCGCGGTATCACTTGAGGGTGACAGTTTGCCCTCGATCACATTTCCATCAAGGTCACAAATTACCAACATTTCACTAGTTAAATCTGAATACTTAACTCCGCTCGGTTTGATAATGAAACTCTTACCATCGGGTAGGCGCTCTGAAACATTTCCGGATGTCCAGGCAACAAGTCCAAAGATTTCCAAGTCAATATTTAGACGGCAAACTTTTTCGCGCAATTCACGATCTACAATCACCTTATTTTCCCTCTGCAATCGCTAGATCGCGAATACTTCGCAAATCGTGCATGGCCTGGTTGTGTCCAAATTCTTCATAAAGTGAGTTGTAAAGAGAATATAACTTGTCATAGATAACGCTATTACTCGCAATAGGTGTATAAAACTCTTCTTCCACCCCTCCCATCGCTTCAGAAGCATGCTGGATGTCTGGATATGCTCCCGCTGCTACAGCGGCGTGGATTGCTGATCCCAAGGCAGGGCCTTGTTGAGATCGAATAACGTATATAGATAATTTTAAAACATCGGCATAGGTTTGCATGACAAATTTATTTTTGATGAGTCCGCCCGCAGCTATAAACTCCTTTACCGGTACACCTGAAGAATTAAAAGTCTCAACAATTTTGCGTGTCCCGAATGCGGTGGATTCAACTAAAGCGCGGTATAAATTTTCAGGCTTTGTCGCCAAAGTCATTCCCATGGCTAGCCCTGAAAGATTGTGATTGACTAAAGTGGAGCGGTTTCCGCTCAGCCAATCCAAGGCAATCAACCCATCGGCGCCGACGGGATTTTGGCTGGCAAGTTCGGACAGCAGACTGTGAATATCGATTTGACGATCTTCCGCAAGAATTTCATATTCCTTTGACACAAAGGAATTTGTAAACCACGCAAAGATATCGCCAACCCCGCTTTGGCCAGCTTCGTAGCCCCATTGGTTTGGGATAATTCCACCTTCAACAACACCGCACATGCCCTTCACTTCTGATAGAACGTCTGAGACCATAACGTGGCATGTGGATGTACCCATAATGGCAACCATCTGACCCGGATTAACCGCATTTGCCGCCGCCACAGTGACGTGAGCATCAATATTGCCTACCGCTACGGCAATACCCTCAGGTAAACCTGTCAATGCAGCCGCCTCTTTACTGAGAGACCCAGCTCTATCACCTAATTGACCAAGGGGGTGTTCGACCTTGTCTCTCACAAAGAATTTGAAATCTGGATTCAGTTCAGCTAAAAATTCAGGACTCGGATAATTGCCGTCCTGATATATACCTTTATATCCTGCCGAGCAAATATTTTTTACATAATTGCCAGTCAGTTGCCATGTTATCCAATCGGCGGCTTCGACCCAATGCTCCATAGCATTATAAATATCTGGTGCCTCTTCTAGAAGTTGGAGTGCCTTTGCAAATTCCCATTCGGATGAAATTTTCCCGCCATACCTCCCAATCCAAGTCTCATTACGACTATGTGCTAATTCATTTATTCTGTCTGCATGGGACTGAGCCGAATGGTGCTTCCAAAGTTTTACGTAAGAGTGTGGATCATTTTTGAATTCTTCAAGCTGACAGAGAGGTGTACCATCTCCTTTGACTGGCAGGACAGTGCATGCAGTAAAATCAGTAGAAATTCCAATAACATCATTAGGGTTAATTCCTGAAACTTTAAGAATATCTGGGACTACGGTTTTCAGAACATTAACGTAATCAGAGGGCACCTGTAGCGCCCAATCTGGAGGAAGTTTCACACCTCCGTTTTGTAGTGAATTTTCCAGAACGCCATGCGGATACAAAACTTCCGAAATTGCAACTTCGTATCCATCTGAAACGCGCACCAAAATTGCCCTGCCCGAAAGCGTGCCGAAATCAACCCCTACCGTATATTTCTCTTTCATTCTCTGCCTTCATTTTTCTGAAACATCCAAGATGTCCCGCTGGTTGAAATGCACCTCGATAACTTTGTTTTACTTGCTAGAGACCTCTTGTCCCTCTCAAAAATGTTATCGTTAACATAGCCATAGTCAACCATCCACCACCTGATTAATCAAGTAGTTTTTCTATTTTGGGGGTTTTATTGGCGCTCTTTTGTGGGGTCAGAAAGCTCTGATGCCCATGGATTCCACCTAAACTGAGTTGGGATTAACAGATATCAATGCCGGCAATGATGTCGGCGCCACCATCTAATTAGACTAATTAGAATAGCTAAATCGAGCTAATCGCAACTAAAACGAGTAGGCGGGGGCAATTCGAAGTATTCAGTATCCAGCGAACTTTGTGAGGTCACATAGAAGCCAAATCTGAAGATCTATTCACGTAGCTCCTCCTACAATGATGATCCAAGATGGCTTAGTTGGAAGTTAGTCCCGCGAAGATTTACCGAAAGCCCATCTGAGCATCCGTAAATTCTGCTGATTGCAAAATCGTCGCCACAGGAATTGTCGAGATTACTTCCAAGGAACCAATAAGCGTTGGCTTAGATTTGCTGATGAACTTGGCAGCAATTTCTATTGAAAGATTCTGTGGTGCCGCTTTTATGGGCGTAGCTATAT
>Ga0066180_10000144_pt1 | contig 13687 bp, 10 predicted proteins | sample LauGreSBDMM110SN_4_FD_59338 | JGI IMG/M metagenome (GOLD analysis project Ga0066180, IMG submission 59338) | Freshwater lake microbial communities from Lake Michigan, USA - Su13.BD.MM110.SN (version 2) (version 3) | ecosystem: Environmental > Aquatic > Freshwater > Lake | place: Lake Michigan... | reverse complement strand
ACATCATGTTCCATGATAGTTACAGAAGATCACAATTTGAATAAAAAAGCAAGCAAGGCAATTGACAACAACTTGCAAGGAGTGTGCCTATATGTCGGAGGAGAGGGGATAGCTCTGAAGAGCCAGGCCGGGGGTGTCTCTGACATATCCATGAGAGCTCGCAGCTTGCTTGAATAGCATGTGCGAGGATCCCGAAAATCGCAAGCTCTTAGAAAGGAAACGCAAGCATGTCATGCGGGTACGAGGGGGCTTCGCGTGGGAGTCGCTTCTCGGGCTATCCATGCACTCCAGCAGGACCCCCCAGGCTCGACGCCAACAACAACATGATCCCTTACACCAAGACGTTGCATGGGACTGAAGTGCGCACCAGCATCGGGAATTTCAGAGACTACGTGGTGGTGGGAAATACTTCTTATGTGGTGAACCCCGGGGAGATGGATGTGTTCGGTAACGAACAGGTCTATGGAACTCTCACTGTGAGCAATTCCATGAGCCCTAGCGGGATCGCCGGCTTGGTGATGGACCAGGGTTCCACATTTTCTTCCAACGTCGACCTCAACTTGGGGGCTACCTCAGTCGGGGGACCCGGAGCCAGTATCGTCTTCGCAAAGGGTGGGTCCTCGTCCCAACAACCGACCTCGGGAGGCAGACTTGATGTTATATTTTACGACTCTACAGGAGCCACGACCCAGAGCGGCTTCTTGTACACCTCACAAACCCCGTCTTATTACCGGTCGAAAGGAACTGGCATATACTATGAGGAGAAATACGGACCCCGCTTGGCTGGCGAAGACGAAAGCGGGAGTGCTCTCATCTCAAATTCGGGCTGGGGGCTTTTGACCACTACAGTGCTTTCTTCCCAGGGTGCCTACGTCACTCAACTCTTCCAGACAAATAATGGTCTTTACGGGAGGGCTTCTAATTCAACTGCTACAACATGGGGACCGTGGGCAACGGTGGGAACCTGGCCAACTCTTTCGTGAAGCCTTTTCGTGTAGAGACCATTTCTTTTCTTGATCGAAGGCAGCTCATGTCCTCAAGTAGTCTTCTTTTCCTATTCTATCCTATGAACCCCACATTTCTTTTCATCAGCTTCCTGGGATTTAAGATTTTTCTAGTCCCCAAATCATTTTTCAGGGTATCAAGGTACTCACGCACCATGCCATTCAGTCTTTCGTCATTGCTTCTCCCAGCTCTCCAGCCCAATATTGCCGATGTTGCATCTTTACACTGAGATGGAAGAAGCATGGTTTCTTCGCCAGTAATTAATGAGTCTTTGTCTTCCTGGAGGACGCCGCACATCTTGGACACGAGTTCTTTAAATCGACTGTTGTCCGCCATTTCCCAGAATTGTGAAGATTTCTTTTCTAACATCGTGATCAGCACCGACGAGCACAGCCCTTGCAGGCTATGCGTCCGAATTCGAGAAGCATTCTTGATTTCGTTCTCTATCAGGGGTATCAATTCAATGGCCATTTCCATAATTTTCTCGACAGAAAGGCCTTGTAGTTCTTTGTTCTCCTCTGGACACATCTGACCCTCTTCTTCTCTGTTACCTGCACCACCGGTGGCTTCACTGACAACAACTACAGTCTCTCCTGCTTCGGAAGCGCTTTCTGCCGAATCTTGAACATCTTCTTCTTCAGCTCCAGAATCGTCAGAGCTGCTAGAGCTGCTGCTGGAGCCGCTGCTGGATCCGCTTGACATGCTCTCGTCAGATCTGCAAGAAGGGTCGCAGTCATCATCGCTGTCCATAGATGGATCGTAAGATCCTGATGATCCGGAAAAGGAATCTGAGCCAGTCTTCAGTCTTGAGAGCACTTTGTCGTTTTTTAATAGTAGCTTGTCTCAAACAACAAAGAAATAATAATGACTTGCCCAATCAGAATTCTGTACAAAGCTCTGCCTCGTAATGCGTGCTTGGATGAGGGCACGGAAGATTGCATGGATCATTCTGTCGTCTCTGTCATTTCATCAATCAAAGCCCATAGGTGCATGGAACAGACGTGCTATGCAGTTGGGTCTTGTTTGATGGAACCATGTGATGGCATTAGACACAAGCATTCTCTGGACAATCTGCAAAGCATTGTAAGACCGTGTGAAAAGGCACAAGTGACAGACAGTCTTCTTTGCGCATACCTCAGTCTTGACGACTACAGTCTCTACTATGAGACCTACGACCCTTCCATGAATATACCAGACTGTTGGAAGGGTCTAGAGGTCTCTCTCCAACAGCATCCGGAAGCTTACAGCAGCTTGAGAGTGTGGGAGCAAATAGGATACACAGAGCATCACAAAGAAGCGACAAGTTCATACGACAGAGCCTATCAGTTGATTGTAGGCAACTCAATCCCTTGGTCCGTGTGATCTTCAGGTTCATTGTCAGCTGCATCAGCTTCCAACTTTGGAACCATTGTTCGCCTTTCTTGTGGAGGCGCCGAAGAACCTACTTCGTAGTTTACATCTAAAGTATTGAACAAAGCCTGTGATCTTCCATTTGCAGCCAGTAGGTTATTCAGAGTAGTCTTGTTGAATCCTCCTTTTTCAAGTAGCTTGTGTGGTCTTTCAACCCCAATCATATAGAGAAAGATGGAATAGTTCTCAGGTGTCATGGTACCCCTCGACATAGAAGCTATCCTGGCTTCGTGGACAGCCGCAGAGTTTATAAAAGTAGGACAAGCCGAAGTCGTCGGAGGAATTTCTTTTTCCATGACAACGTCTTCGTCTCTGCTGGTCTCGACTAGATCGAGACTGTGGCAAAACCACGAATCGTGTGTCTCGAGAGGTCGCTCAACTTTCGTTCTTGAACGTCTCTTCGGAAGTTTAGGACAGCACCATTCATCTTCTTCACGAAGTCCGCTTTTGATCCTCAGACCCCTTCCTTCCCCTTTGGGAGATACACGTACCGTTTTATCCTTCTTCGGGTAACTATCAGGAGCTCGGGGTGCTTCGTCATTTTGGTGTTCCTGCTTTGTCCTCCCCGGAGGCTCTTCTCTGGATATCTTGGGAACTTCATTTTTAATAACAGAAGGATGAGATTTTTTCACCCTTGGTCGTTTCATTATGAATACGTATTGGAGCCAAACGCCTTCTCGAACATGCTGTATTGTTGTTGTCCTTGTGGTTCCCACCAAAGGCTGATGAAAAAGAAGCAGCGACGTGTGAGAAGAATGAAGCAATGTCAACAGTAATCGTACTTATCCATTGAGTTGTTCTTGCAGAAAAGAGCCAGTCGCATGACGTATCCGCAATGACGCGCATGATGGTTGTTAGATTCAAAATATTGCCCACGAGAAACTCTGGAACATCATTTCTGCCTCGAGACATCTTGCATCACTCTCAAGAAAAACGTACGCATGAAAACCTAGCATTAAAGAAATGACAGACGCTCTTTTCACTGCCAACGTTTTCATACAGGATCTGGTTTTCACTTCGTCGCAACTACGGAGGAAGCTGACCCTCGAACAGGGCTGCTATCCCAAGAGGTGGTACAACACAAATCGAGGCGAATCTTCTCTTTCAGCTCCCCTCTTGGACATTCCTTTTTCGTTTTCCCCCACGACCCCCTTGAACGTCAGCAACCCTCTTGGGTGGACCAACAGGAGCACTGTCATCACCCCCTGGTAAATTCGAGGATTTTTTTTTCAAATTTTTTAGAAGAACCCCTGGCTTGCCCTTGAGGTGAAAAATCGATTTGAGCTTGGCGTGAACTTCTTCGGGCTTAGACTGCATGCTGGAAAATTGGCCACTCAGAGTTTCCATCACCCGGATGAACTCGCTTTGTTGGCAACGATTATAGAAAAATTCCTGCGCCAAACCTGTTGAGATCTTGAAGAAAAGCAGTGGTTTCCGAATGTCACAGCTGTCCGAAGAACAGCCGACCTGGAAAAGACTAGTGACCATGGCTTCAAACGCCCCGAGCTTGACAAGGCGAGGTTTTATCATGAAGCGAATGATAGCTTCTGGGGTAGCAGCTCTGAAATCCCTGGCTCTCAGAGATTCGATGTAGTTCGGGTACAATGAGTTGATGACCCCCACTGCTATTTTCTTCGACGTTGATTCCCAGATGACCTTCATGTGCTCTTGGATCTCGAGCAGATCTCTTTCGGTCTCCCCTGGCATCAGGGACCAATCCAGGACCTTGATCAAGTCGGAATACATGACTGACATGCAGTGTCCTGGCCCTCTTATTTTATCGTCCGTGTTGATTTTCAACCAGTCGGGTGCTGGCCTCGTTTTATTGAGAATATTTGCCTTTTTCATTCCATACACCTGCAGGGTCGGCCAAGCAACAGTAAAGAAGATGTAAAAATAAAATCAATCAACCAACAGTAACAATAAAGAACAACAACATTGATTTCATCTTGATTGTTTGTGATTTGCTGTCATATTGGCGGATTCCTGACCTTCCTCAGCTGGAGCATATAAAGGTCCAACTTTTTCATGAGCGAGTCTCCCCAGCAGGTGGTTGTCTTCTTGTCAGCATGATCATCGGCCTCTTTCAACGCTGCAGAAACCATGCACCAACCTCTCGAATAGGTGTCCTCAAACTTCTGGGAGTTCATTGTGTAACTTATAGTCCTCTCTTCCGCATCCTCGCCCATTTCCATAACAAATACAATAGTCAGGTAGAGCTGCACCATCTTCTCAGCCAGGGGGACGTGCATCTTGAGAATCTGAGGACTCCTCTGTTCAATAAGGTGCCTCATTTGAGAAGGAAGCGCTTTGACTGGGTCCTCGACCATTTTTTCAAATCTGTCGTGACATACAAAGTTGGCCCGCAGGACATCCAGCATATTGAACGGATTTCTCTCAACGAGAGACCTATCGTGGGGAAGCTCTCCAAATTCTCTCTGGTCTGCAGAGAGCGAATCTGAGTTGACATGCCACCTCATACACATCACATCTTCGCGGATACAATCTCTCAAACCCTTTGGGAAACCGGCCAAGTTCCTGTCGAGCGCCTCATCGTCCAGAGTGCATAATAAATCGAGACTCAAGACTATGATTTCGGTTCCGTTATCAGGATACGAAGTACATAGACATTCCTCCAGCATGAGAGCTACAACCCTGTCTCTGGTAATGAGGACCCTGCACTCATTGGGGAGCTTCTTCTCTTCAAAAAAGATCTTGAGCTTCTCGCGTATTTTGATGTGAACCTCGAGACAGGATTCATGGATCCAAGGCTCGGGGAAAAGAGGTAAGCCTTGTGAGAGGTCACACAGCCTGTAGTTGGAGGCTTTTCCCCAGTGCGTACTGGGCTGGGACAGGGATGGCAGAGGCTCCCTGTGCAGAAGAGGCGAGGTGTTGATTTCACAGTCCCCAAGACCATAAAGGTTTTCCGCGCTGCACCTAGACAAGACGGCATGTTTCTGGCAGAAGAGCCCCCCACCAAGCACTTGTCGAAAGAGCATTTTTCGAGAGACGGAGGAATATATCTGGTGAGTCGCTCTCTCGAGGCACCTGGTCCCCTGGTCTTCTCCGTCGGAAGCAACATACTGGCAGTTCATACTTTCCAAGCCTTCTATAGTGGGACGAAACGGTCGCCAAGGGCCTCGCCCCCCACATTCGAAGCAGGAATCTTTCTCTTCGTCTTCTTTGCATGTCTGACATCTCTGTGAGAAGGCGCACTTGAGGCTACACTTTCCCAGGCGTCTCTCTTCGCAAACTCTACATTCAGTCTCTTTTGTTTTGCATATTGTGCAAACGAGCGGAACACCAGTCCCAGGAATCTCCTCACAGGCCGGGAACTTGCAAAGGCTGTGATCGTCGCCCCTTCCAGTTCCGAAGCACTGCCTCCTTCTGATGAAGGAACACCGCGTCGAGCAAAGCTGTTTGGGCTTGAGCGCTTCAGTCAGCCTCACGCACGAACACATGCGCAGCAGGTTTCTATTGAGCTTGCAGTCCTTGTCCGTCATGAAGGCTACAACGTCAGAAGCGCGCCCTTCGGATGTCATCAAGTAAGAAGGTATATAGGAATTCAGGTATGCCTCGACATGGTTTCGGAGCTTCAGTCTCCCGTCATCGTCGGGACGATGGAAGTCCTTGGAATAGATATTCTCCGTTTCATCAAAGAACATTTCGAGAGACAGTTGCCTGGGTCCACTTGCTTGCCCAAAGGGTGCATATTTGCACTTTGTCATCATGTGCTTGTTGGGGTTGGGAAAGGAGTACAGAGCCACGTCGTGAGCTTCGAGGATCTCCAGGAGCTCCTGAGTTTTTGGAGTCATGAGATGTCTGGACGGCAAACGGCACGCAACCTCCTCGCTGACAAGGCCAGAGACGATGTCGCTGAATATGACGCATCTGACTCCGGCGACAATGGTGGCAACTGCAGTCGGTTGCAGGTGTTTCTTCAGCGTCTCCTCGTCTTGGAATGTCCAATTGTTGCAACTCAGAGACCCAAACTTGAAGCAAGGGCTGAACGTCATTGGTCCCGCGGCCGAGGTCCCTGGGGGGTAGCCTTCTTGAGACTTCTTTGTTGTCCCCCCCCTCCTTCTGAGCTTCCAGATCCTTTGCCTCAGCTTGTTGGAGGCATCTTCTTCGTACAAAAAGACGTTTACTGGAGTGCATTCATCCCTGAGAAAGAACGAGATAAGGTCTTGATCTGGAGGCAGCACCACGAGGTTGTAGTCCTTTTCCAACGCCTTCAAGCCCGGAATCTCGAATTTGCTGAAGACAACGGTTCTGACGTCTTTTTGGAAGTTGATGCCTGTCATTTTCTTGAGATTCTCTTTCTCCTCTAATGTCAAAGAAGGGACGGAACGCGCACCACCTTTTCGTTTGACATATTCTGCAAACATCGCCTTCTTGGCACACGAGACTGCCTCAAGGAAGCTTCGGGATTCTTTTTTCTCACTAGAACAGTTCTCTTCCCTGTGAGGAGGAGCACATGCAGAAGAGCGGCTCCGTGTCGCCTTTGTCATTTTCTCAAAGAGACTCAAGATGTCTGCCAATGTCTGATACTGTGAGAATTTGACATTGATGTACCGCGGTATATGTTTGAGGAAATTCTTCATATCGGAAATCCTCCCCAGACCTCCTGCGAACCAAAATTTTACCTTCATTCTTTTCAAGTTTTCCGCAATGTCTTCGAAATCTTTCATAGTCGTGTAGTAACTTACGGGAATGACGCTGCAGTACGGCCAATGGGTCTGCATGAAAATTCGAATGGGCAGGGGAAATCTCATGACAGAGTCCGGGGGAGAAGGGCGAGGATCTGAATTGACACAGCAGAGAAGCACGACCGGTGCTGCTGTGGTGGTTCCTGCTACTGTTCCTATTGGTCTTTCTGCCGCGGCTGCTGGTGGTGGTGTTGTGGCTTCTGCTGGCTTTTTCAGGGGATAAAATGAATCGTTGCCACAGTCCCCTCCAAGTTCTCTGAAAAGCTGTTCATACCTCAGACATCCAAGGGTAGGAGAAACGAAAAGCTTGGCATACATATTCTGCATGAGCTTTCTCAAAAGCTCGGACGCAAAACGATTTCTCCAGCATTTGATGTCATCATCGTCCAAAAAATATCCTGGCTTGTAGGAATCTTCAAGGACATCCTGCTTTGCCCTGGGCGACGTGCTCTTGGTGAACCTGACAAAGGCAATAGCCCTGAAGGTTTCTGAGAACTTGTGCACAGCACTCGAAGAATCACCAGGGAGAGGAGGGTGCTTGTTGTCAGAAGGCAATTCGAACTTGGTTGCAGAAGGGTCCAGGATGTGTGCTGCGAGAAAAATGTCGAAGTCTTGGAAGAAAGCCTCCCTGGACTTGGACTCATTGTCCAAGAGAGGGCTTATCTTTGCTCGGAGCTCTCTATACAGGCGAGGCCAATCTTTCCCGAGGACGTGGAGCAAATCTCTGGCCGCAAACTCAAAGTTTTCAGCATCTCGGATTCCGCACGCCATCCACCTCTCTATTTCGTAGAGATATTTCTCTGCCTCATAAAAGTCAGTCTCTGTTTCGCAAGCCTTCACAAACAAACGACTCCTGAAAAGAATCCTGAACACGCGCCAGGTGCACCGAGGATCCCTGATGAACATTGCGCACCCCTTCATTTGGTTTTGGAAAGCGTGAAGGCGTGTGTTCACACGCTTCTCCAGCTGCTCCGACCGGGGACTTGAAAGAACCTCAAGAACAAAGTCGGCGACTGCATCTACAAACGGGATAAGGCCAGAGATTGTGCGAGCAGGCATCTTATTACTTTCCAGAGCATTGTCATGCTTGTCCTTTCGATGGTAGCTCAGTGCCTCGAAAGCGCAGACCACCCGGAGGAAATCGTCGGAGCGATATATAATTTTGTCGCCCATGTCGAATATCTTGTATTTTTCACCTTTTGTTGGCGGCGAAATGCCACAACTGTTGATCGCAAAATGCCATTCTCTATTGGGGAGATTCAGGAGAGCGTCAACTATAAATGCATGATTATTCTCGTTCCAGGTAAGGGGTTTGCGCAAGCGATCATCTCTCGTTCTTTCTGCCCAAGAATTCTGCAGGGTTTGGCCAAGCAACAGTAAACGACTGCAAATAACGACAATAAAGATACAATATCAATGGAGAAGAACAACGACAATGTTCCATTTTGATTGTTTAGTCATTTGCTGTGTACTGGCGGAATCCTGTCCTTGATCGCCTCTCTCAGAAAATCAGCTTCCATGTAGCCCTTAGCCTTTCTGAGAGCTCTCAGGGTCATGAGCAAGACAGCTTCCTTTCTGAACAAACGTCGTTCTTCCTCCTGTTTCACTGGTTCTTCTTTGGGAACAGGGATCTCCAGGAACAAGTAAAGCTGATTCATGCATGTTTTTATGTTGCACTTGCAGCCGAAGTGCCAAGGAGGTGTTTTCAGCGCAGGATTTACAATACATTCAAGAAAGCATTTCCAACATCCTGCTGTCGTCTCTGCCTCTTCACGGATCCGTGCGTGGTCCTCCTCGTCCTCAGGGTATTTTGATTCCCTGTATTTCCAGGGAGTGGGGTCTTTGGAATTCCCAAAGCTTACATCAAACCTTCTCGTGTGGTCTCTGTCTTTCGTGGGAGGGTCTGCCTTCTCCAAACCACGACTGACTATGAGCTTTTTGAGCTCGTCCACGTGGGAAAAGACCTCTTTGATGAGGACTGCTTTGTTGTTGCTTTTTTTGACAGAAACCTGAATCAGAGCCTCGAGGTACTCTGGTGGTATTGTTGACAACGATGTTGTGGTGCATGCCCCGGAAGTGCGTTGTGCAACCAAACTGAGAAAGCAACTTTCCTTTTCCTCGGAGTGTTGTTCGTTGTCACAAATCTCCTCGAATAACCTCTGCATGTCCGGGAAAAATATGTATGTCTCTAGGATCTGCCGTAACATGTTTCTCTCTGGAATAGCACCTGCTGTTGCATGTTGCAACTTCTTGACAAGTTCGTCATTATTTGCAGCCTCCTCCATGAGCAAATGCCACATGCGACGGGCAGCTTCTTTTTTGCCTTGTATTATGTTGCTCTTGCTCATGGTGTTATTTTCTCCTTTGTCCTGAGTTCCTTCGACGCGGGGCTTCTTACCGGACAGTGATGAGGTTGAGGTTGCGGATGATCGCTTCCTGGGCTTCCTGGGCATTTGTTCTGAGCCGGCTGCTTCGGCGTTGGCAACAAAATCCTCATCCGGCGAGCGATCATCTTGGCTGTCACATGCTGCTGTAGATCTGCTCTCACCCAGTTTTATATTCCTCTCGCTCATCTCTCGCCTATCATTGAAGCGCTGCTGGAGGTTATCATTCATCTTAATGAAATGGTTCTGGATCTCCTCATCTTCTCGCAGTTTCTCGACATTCTTCTTAACGACATATTCGAGAAAGAAGATCACCACCTCGTTTGCGCCGGGGGTCGCCTCGTTGGTGAGGAGCTTCCTCACCAAAGACATAAGGAAAGGATTATCTGCCGAAGCATCATTTTCAGGAGGCCCGAGGAGACAGCTCAGTACTTCTGCAGGCGAGTGCGAATCCTCTTCACTGTCGGACCCCATGGCCCGCACAGTCAAAGAGAGAGAGACAGGGGGAGCTGACCCTCAAGAACCAAGAGTCTTACAGGAGCTATAAAAGACAGAAAAAGAAATACATAAAAAATGCCGCCGAGAGCTTCAAGAAGTCATAGACAGAACTCAAGAAACTAGTTACCCCTCCATGCAAATCTTTTTATTTTCCCTCTATTGCTCAGGGAGAATGACTCTTCACTCTGCAAGCAAAGACAGCACACAAGCAACACAATCAACCACAACAGCAGCCAACATGAGCGCGACAAACAATGATGGCAACGATACAGTGAAAACAAGGCTTGCAAACAAAGCTACAAAGTCTTATTTCACCCAAGCCAAAATCAGCAACAGTTTTTTGAATAAGGCCTCCACTTGGACATGGCTCTGTCGCATATCTGTTTCCAGATTGCCATGGTGTACTACTCTACGATGCTCGTCGAGCTGACGTCGAATATTTCCTGGAGGAGGATTGTTGATCTTATCATAATCTATATCAAGCAAAAAAACAACAACATTTGACTGACAAAATATGTCATACACGGTCATCACCATGGTGGTGCCTTCTGGAGGAAATCGACTATTATGGCTGCTTCTGTCTGGAACTCTCCGAGACTCCTTCTCTGCCAGAAACAAAAAGTCTCCTTTCCTTAGTACATGTGGTAGACGGATGCGGACCTTCCTCCCCACTGCTCTCCTTGTTTCATGACATTTCCCAGGATGCTACATTTCTTTGCATCTTCACGATGTTGTGCCAACTCGTCGAAGATGCCAGGGTGTATATCGGGCCGCTGTCTCTTGGCCAAGAGAATCCGGATGGATTTGCTACATCCCCACAAATCCTGCAAGATCTTCTCCAGCTCAGCGAACCTCTCCTCATTAAGTTTGCCGGCTTCCAAAAATATCCTTTTTTCCAATATGTCATCCAAATCCACAGCTTTGTCTTTGTATTGAAGCTTAAGCTCTCGCACGTGCAAACGATGGTACTCGATGACCATGGCCATTATGCTATCGTCCACTGGAACGTCCTTAGATAATGCGTCTTTAGCTTCTTTGCTCCTGATTCCCATAAATATGCCTGGATCAGGATCCTGCCAATTTGCGTTCCAGCTCTGGACAAGGTACCAGAATGGCATGGACAGAAGTACGTTTTTCAGCTGATCCCTGCCAGGTTTGTCAGAAAGACCAATGTGAAGTTCGGATGCAAGCAAGCACGTTCGCATCTCCTCGAACGTCAGGCTATTGTAATCAAACCGTTCTTTGGGAAAAATCGCATCCATGTAGTGCCTCAGAGGCATTTCGGGGAGCCTGGAGTCGGGAATCTTGAAGGGTAGCCGAAGAGTGTTGCACAGTATCGTGGATGACATGTGAAGCTCCTCGCAAATGCTATCGCGACGAGCTTCGTACCAGGTTCCCAGAGGTTGGAGACCCATTATGTTCCACTCCAAAAGCTGAGGTATGTTGACACTTTTGACGCAGTCAACAAATCCTCTGAGACTCATAATGAGGTGCAGAGCTCGTGTGATGGCAGCAATCTCTTGATCGGTAGCCAACTTCTGAGTGGAGACAGTATTCGGAGACCGCCAAGGCAAAGGAACTGCTGCATCCTCGCAGCGAACAACTGTTGCACTCAGCGTTTCACCAACTACTTCAGGAACATCTGCGATTCGTTCCTCAGGGGGAACGAGTATTTCTCTCAACAAGTCGCACGCCTCTGAGAGATCTGCTAGGGGCTGCTCCAACAAGGATCCAACAGGAGGTTCCGATAACGGGTTTGGGGCCGGCTCCTGAGCCAGGGACTTTGCGAGAAAAGATCCTGTGTTGCTTGGTTGTTCTGTAGACAAGGCTCCTGAAGTTGTAGATGCCATCCTTATCACTGGTATCAATGGCAGCTCCTCGTCGTTGCTTGGCTGTTCTGTAGACAAGGCTCCTTTGATCACGGATGGTGACAGTTGCTCGTCCTCGACTGGCTGCTGTACAAGAAGGGTTTTTTCTCGTACATCCACTGATGACAGCTTCTCATCGACCGGGGTCCGAGTTTCATTCGCCGCCTCTGGCTCCTTAATCCTCGTTGTTTTTTCAGGCGTGTGATTGTCCTGAAAGCCCTCTGCTTGATGCATACTTGATGTTTTAGAGGTGCCATCAAGGAGTGAAGACATTTGCAAAAGACAACAGACACAACTAGTCCTGACTATATCTCACCTCCCTTCCTTGAGTGCCTTCTGAAATAATTGCGGAAACATAAGTTTGACAAACAATTTCACAAGCTAAATGAATCATAAAAAAAGGTCAGCAAGTTTCCTTTGATTGCATTCTCATTCGTTGCGAGCCAATACAGACGCCATCTGAGAGACAACACAATGAAAATACAATGCAAAATGGCCCAAATCGCAAGTACCCTGGAAGCGTGCTGAGAAACTGAAATCGCAAGAAATTCGAAAGGTCAGAAACGCACGAGTTGCCTTGGAAATGTCGAGAATCAAACTTTCAATCTTGAGTGACGCAAGGCAAGGCACAATTTCGGATATCTACAACTCTCGGAAATTGTTTTTTTGCATCGAGTGTTAGAGCTTCACGTCTCCTCCTAAGTATGATTTCAATTTTCGAGTAACTTCTTTGGAAAATCAAAATCTCAAACACACTACGCGTGTTGGATTTGTTCTCTGCGTTCTCAATGCAGACTATTCTCTGAGTGCCAAACAAGTGCGAGCTATCACTGAACAAATTGCGGATTTTCTGGTACTGGGAAATATTCAGGGACCCTGGATTCTGCTTCCCCATTCCACCAGGGATCTCTCTTGAAAATGAGTTTTCGTGAATAGACATAATTGAGCTTCTTGTGGCAGTTCAGAGCCAATGTAAGGGAAGCCTTTCTGTAGCTGGAAGATACTTTTCCGAGGTGCTCAAGTGCTGCAAAGAGCATCTCCAGGTTAACCATTGCTCCAGGACGGTCCATGAAATTGACTGCCCATATGCAAGCATTGTGCAACGAGTCCGGCCACCAAATATAATTTTCTGGGAAGAAAGCAGAGATTAGTTTTTGGATACTCTCTTTGAAGTATCCGAAAAGAATCTGATACATATCCTCAAACTTTGCAACGTTCAGGCGGTTCAGATCGATCTCGCGTACTAGAGCCATGCCGTACCCCAGAGAATCCACTGCGCTGCAATATTTCAGAGAAAGAGGGAGCCTGTTCTCGCAGATATCCTTCATGAGATCAACGGACCCGTTATTTTCCAAGAGCTCCATCCACATAGCATAGCATGCCAGAAGTCTTATGGAAGCCCCATCGGTCGGCGACCTGTAAAAAGACAAGGTGCTGGGGGACCATATCCTGGCTGGAAACGGCGAAAAATTTGCAAAGACTGTGATGACATCATCTCGGGTCACCCGGGAGAGGAGCTCGCAGTCTATTCCGTAGTGTTCCAAGGGTTCGAGCGCCAGAGTTTGCATGAATCCCTTGAGGCAAACCATGTTAATATCCCCTTCTGGCATGCAGGCCAAGACCTCCCACACAATCTTCTTGGATTGTTCTTCGAAACTGTCATCTCCTTCAAGTCCCGCCCCCTGTCTCTCCAGAATGTACCTCAAGCTGACCAAATCAGCCACTCTCGGAGAAGCTGCAAGTGGTCCAAGAAAGTGAGGAGGAGGTCGTGAAATGTAGCAAAACTTGTCGACAGGGAGGAGAGGTGTTCCTT